>JAAGKN010000052.1_pt1 | contig 69932 bp, 66 predicted proteins | sample 6206371 | NCBI WGS metagenome assembly JAAGKN01 (sample SAMN11533720, study PRJNA540317) | gut metagenome | isolation source: fecal pellets from male and female animal of same cohort | host: Peromyscus leucopus | place: USA:CA | collected 2017
GTGATTATAAAATCAGCGAAAAGGGCTTGTCTATGCTTTCTTCATGTACGGAGGAACAAATAAATGAGTTCATCAAAGTAACAGTGAATGCGAAAACTCCGAAGAAAAGTTCTAAAAATAAGGATGCTAACAACACTTCTTCCCATTTGGGAAATGATGATGAACGTACACCGGAAGAAGAATTAGCTGATTCTTATGATAGGATAAAGCAGAATGTGCAATCTCAGATTCTGACAACTATATTAAGTAAAAAGCCACAAGAATTTGAACGGCTAGTTGTGAAATTACTTCAAGCACTGGGGTATGGTGGCGAGGTCAAAAACTCAGGTATCGTAACGAAACTTTCTAATGACGGTGGTATAGATGGTATTATTAAAGAAGATATTTTAGGATTTAATCATATATCCATACAGGCAAAGCGATATGCTTTAGATAATAATGTTCAGCGTCACGAGGTTCAAAGTTTTGTAGGAGCTGTTGCAGGAACACCATCCAAGAAAGGAGTATTCATTACTACCTCTGATTATACTAAAGGTGCGATGGAGTATGTGGAAAGTCTTAACGGTTCACCAACTATTATCCTGATAAATGGTCAGCAATTAACAGAATATATTTATGACTATGGCTTGGGATTGCAAACAGAGAAAGTCCTTAAAGTCATGAAAATGGATATGGACTACTGGGATGCAATGGATAATGCCTAATAGTATTGCGCTATGCAATTTTTCTATCCAGTTTAATCTTACATACAGATTCTGTGTGTGACATTTTACGCTCAATAGTAGATATTTCCGAATCACGGAGGGTATGGGCAAACACCCTCTTTATGAATAGGGCAGTCTGTAAGCGTGGCTTGCCGAATGCTTTGCCGATATTCCATCCAAAGTGCATGATGTCAATGGTCTTTAGCTGAGAATCAACCTTTATTGGTTCGACTTTGGACAGAGAATCTGACAGGTAATATTCTGTCACATATCCACACAAGCGATTAAGTGCAGCTTCATCAAGATAGAGAACTAAAGTTTGTTTCGTGTATGCGATAACCTTATTTAGTTTTTCTTGTGAGGCACGTTCTTTCTCAGCCATAGCATTGGCATGGAGTATTTCATATTCTGATGGTTGATTAAGCACCTCAATAGGGGTGTTGCTAATAGAGGCTGGAGGAACTTCCTCCATTGGAAGTTCTACCATGTCTTCATTGGATTCTGAAAACGAGAGAATAGAAACTTCTTCTGTGGTGTCAGATGTAGTTTCGGTTTCGGGTTCAGATTCAGAAACAATAGGTTCTGTATCTATGGCACTTTCAATAACTTCATGATGTTCTATTGGAATTTCAGTTACCACCGTTTTGTTGCGATAGCTCTCAAATCTCATAAAGCATCTATCTATTGTTGGAGAAAGGAGTTGTCTGAATGCTATTTGTAGATTGAGATAGATTGCTCCAATGACAATAGAGCATACTACAAGAATAAGGTAGCTGCTGAACTCGTCCCAACCATAGTGAAGTACGGTCTGACGGGCTAAAACACCAATGATTGCGATTGTACTGAAAACAATCAGATGCAATGTTATATGTTCTATCTTTTTCTGCTCCATAGTGATGTGTATTAATCGTTTGTGCGCAAATATATAGGTTTCTATGGATAGTTAATGCATTTTGGTGGAAAGTGGCAGCTTGTTGCGTCGATACCCCGGACAACCTATGCCACTTTTTATAAATTGAAGCCCGAATTTGGTGCGATTTCAAATTCGGGCTTTTACTATCTATTTGGATTAACAATAGAACATATCTCCTAAATGGACAAAGAATGATACATTATTCTTTCGTGAGGATTGCACTTTGCTTGTTACCAATTTCCTGAATGCTGCGGAATGCCCGGTGTCTATTTGATAAGATAAGGCTATAACCATATCGAGATTATACACATCGGCATTGTTCCCATTCTCCAATTTACTGTACTTACAAACTTCGTGGCTCTTCAAAATATTGGTTTTCAAGATTCTCTTGATTGCTGTATGGATAGTTCCTGCTGTTGTATAAAGCAAGGCAGCAATCTCCCAAGAGGTCATCCATACTTCGCCATCAGAAATATAGATGCCTTGTCCGTTGTTGGTTATGATTCCTCGTTTCATAGCTGCAATTTACTTGAGTGATATTTTATTAGCTGTTTCTCGCTTCTTGGTATTGACCAAATCGGCATATATCTGAGTTGTGGACACGTTCTTATGCGTTAGCATCTTTGAAACGGTGTAAATATCTGTACCCAAGGATATTTGTATGACCGCATACGAATGTCTGAATCCGTGGAAGGTTATCGGTTTCGTTATTCCTGCCTTTTTGATCCAGCTTTTCAGCGGATAATTAATCATACTCCGTTTCAACTCCTTGAATACTTTGCCTATTCCGGGTGTACCACAGAGTTCATAGGCTTCGTAACTGATGGGGAGTGTCGCTTCCGTTTGGGTTTTCTGTGTTCTGATACGCAAGCAATAGCCTTGGTCGGGAGCGATAGTAAAATCTTCCCATTGCAGATTGAGAATGTCGCTGATGCGTAAGCCTGTCAGACAAGCGAATAGAGAAGCGGCTTTCAATACAGGGATGTCGCAAGGAGTGGCTGCGAGTTGCTTCACTTCATCCAGTGTCAGATACTCTTTCTTCACATCTTGTGGCTCTATCTTATCAAGATAGTCGTTGATGTTCTCCCGAAACCATTTGTCCCGATAGGCAATCTTCAACAATCCTCTGAAAGTAGAGTAGTAGCCGGATGCTGAATTGAGAGATATGGGACGGTTGCTGTGTTTGAGTTGCTTGGCATTCAGTAGGTATTCACGGAACTTCTTGCATAAGTCCACATTCACATCGCCAAAGGTACATTGCCCTTTGACGAAGTTGTAGAAATGCTGATAGACGAACTGCCATTTCTGGTCTTTGTTCCGGCACATTTTCTTGAAGTAGGCAAGGAAATCGGCTTTCTGCTTGGTCTTGTCTAAGAAACCGAACTCTTCGTTGATGAGCGATTGTACCCGGATGCAGCGGATAGCCTCTGCCTTGTTCAGCATATCATTGTTGAACTCCCGTTCCATCTCGTTTTTCGGGTGAGCATAGATGTAGATGCCAAGGTATTCTCTGCGGCTCATCTGCATCGTTTCGGGGTTACGGACTGCCGGATAATAATCCAGATACAAGGAGATACGATTATTCCGAATCTCTCTCTGACGAACTGTTACTTTTGTACACGTGTGTGTCATACTGTTTAATATTTAGAGTTTTACATTTGTTTGGTGCAAAGGAATAAGGTGATTCAATGGTGGGTACATTCACCGAAAAATAACTTATTCAATCTTTGGAGCAGCAAGCAACCTATCCAGCTCAGGCTTGGAGATAAGTGTGTATTTACCTTTCTTGACCTTTGGGATATTATGGTACTTGGCATAATGATAGAGTTGGTCTCGGGTAAGGTTGAACTTCTCCATCGCTTCAGCTACCGTATAATATTGCGGTTCTTCGGGTGCAGTAATACCTTTGACAATATCCACATGCTTCTTGGAATAGTACACCATGATGCCCTCTTTCTTCTTCGGAATGGCATTCTTGGAAACGAAACAATAGATTGCGGACAAAGTCATACCGAACTTCTCCTGCATTTCTTGGGTGCTATACCATTCGGTAATGTCTGGATTTGGGGCTTTCTTGGCGAAGTAAGCATCTATATGTTTCTTGCTCCAGTAGGTCTTGCCACGATTGAAAGTTCGGGGGATGTTATTCTTCTTGGCTACCACAAATATCCATGACTCGTTTACATGGTATTTCTCTTTCACTTCGGCAGTGGTATAGAAGTCGGTGATAGGAATGGTGTCTTTAGGTTGTCGTTGCTTATAAGGACGAGCTTCTAACATTCGGTCAATATCTCCTTTACAGATAAAGGACAATCTGCTACTGATGCGGAATGCTTGTAGTTTTCCTGCATATACCATTTTATATACGGCTTGTTTGCTCAGCCCTAATAAAGTTGCAGTCTCTTTGAATGACAGATATTCTTTGTTCTTAAATTCAGATATGGGCTGCTCGCTGATGACCGTTTGGACTTTGGTTTCTACTTCTTGTATTCTCTTTTGTCGAACCGCTTCTTTATATGCCAGATTATTGCACCGATGAGAACAGAAACGTGTTGTTAGTTTCTGGGCATAGAATGTTGAACCACACCATTCACAGACCTTCTTGATTTTCATTTTACTTGTTGCCATATTCGTTACTTTTAGAGGTTTATTTCTCTTGTTATTTCTCCATTTTGTTCAACTATCGTAAATCATAGTCAACCATAGTCAACTTTCTCCACGACCTTTCCGACCTAAAATCGGAGAGTAACAAGCGAGCAACAAATGCGGTACAAAAATGAGCTGAAAAAGCCCTATAAACGATAACCATCGCTTATAAGGCTAAAAAGAAAGGCGCTCAAAATGAACGCCTTGATAATCGTTGATGATATATGCTAATCGTTGGTAATCACCACTTATTTGCCGATGCAAAACCTCTCAAATATATTTCCCAACACCTGGTCTGTTGTGACTTCTCCAACGATGTCTGAGAGGTGGAAGATGCATTCTCTTAAATCTTGGGAGATGAAATCTCCGGAAAGGTTGGCGGATAAGCCTTCTTGGACACGGTGGATGGAGTCGAGGGCGTGGGTTAGGGCTTCGTAGTGACGGATGTTAGTGACGATGACGTCGTTTGAGGATAAAGAGGGGATATGAGCAGCTTGAATCAGGAGATCCTGTAACTCGTCGATATGCTCTCTTTTCTTGGCCGATATGAAGATCGATTGCACATTATCGGGAAGGTCAGTTGGTTTAAACTGACGGTCGGTGAGCAGGTCGGCCTTGTTGAAAACGAGGATTAGCTGTTTCCCTTCCGAGCGGGGCAGTATTTTTTCGGATAATTGGGCGATCTGTAGGGAGGCATCGGCTGCATCTATCATCCAGAGGACAATGTCTGCTTGATCGAGCTTCTGGAAGGTGCGTTCGATGCCGATACTTTCGATCGCATCGTGCGTTTCTCGGATACCGGCGGTATCGATGAAGCGGAAAGTGATCCCTCCGAGGCTGACTGTGTCTTCGATAATGTCGCGGGTTGTACCGTGGATATCGCTGACAATCGCTTTATCCTCATTCAGCAGGACGTTTAGCAGAGTCGATTTTCCGGCATTTGTTTCACCTATGATCGCAACAGGAACACCGTTCTTGATTGCGTTTCCTACACTGAAAGAGTTGGCCAAACGCGATATAACGGTTTCGATATGGGTTGCCAACGTGCTAAGTTCACTTCGGTCGGCAAACTCCAGTTCCTCGTGGTCGCTGAAATCCAGTTCCAGTTCCATCAAAGAAGTGATATGCAAAAGTTGTTCGCGTAAGTTCTTTAATTCATGACTGAACCCCCCGCGCATCTGGTTTAATGCCAAGCGGTGCTGGCCGGCTGAAGTCGAGGCGATCAAATCGGCGACCGCCTCGGCTTGACTCAGGTCCATCTTACCGTTCATGAAGGCGCGTTGAGTATATTCGCCGGGGAGGGCGGAGCGGCAACCGCTTTCAATCAAAAGTTGCATGATCTGCTGCTGGATATAGACGGAACCGTGGCAGGTGATTTCTACCGTGTCTTCGCCGGTAAAAGAATGAGGTGCACGGAAAAGGGCGACTAACACATCGTCTATGAGTTCTTTATCCCGCCTGATACTACCGTAACGCAGTGTATAAGCTTTCTGTGACAACAGATCTTTCCCTGTTATACGCGGTACGAATATCGTGTTGCAGATTGCGATTGCTTCTGGTCCGGAGATACGGATAACGGCAATCCCTCCAGTTCCGGGGGCAGTTGATACGGCGCAGATAGTATCTTCCATTCTTCTATACGGTTATTAATTCATATTCCTGTGTTCCGAGGCCGATCTTTTCAGCATGTTCCAGCCCTGCTTGCCAGTTTGTGTCGGGGTGCATGAGATGGAATTTGTCGCAACCTTCCAGATGTTCGTGATGCGGAGCGTCTGAAAGGCGGTTACCTGTCTCCAGGATCGGGGCCTTGATCACCATATCGGCACAAGCCTTGTCTAATGCAACCGGATCAAAAGAGGCGGCGATGCCCAGATCTGGCACAATCGCAGCATCATTGTGATTCCAACAATCACATTCGGGTGAGACATTCATGATAAAACTGATGTGGAAATTCGGTTTGCCCGACAAGACTGCTTTGGTGTATTCGGCGATCTTATAGTTCAAACGTTCAGACGTGTCACCTTCACCCATGACGGCTCCATCGTATTGGCAAAGAGCTACGCATTGGCCGCAACCAACACATTTACCGTAGTCGATTTCTGCTTTATGGGAAGTATTCAAATGAATGGCATCGTGGCGGCAATGTTTGACGCATATATTACAACCCTTACAACTTTCGATGTCGATTCTGGGTTGCGATGCCGAGTGAAGTTCAAGTTTGCCCCCCACGCTGGCGCATCCCATTCCGAGGTTCTTCAATGCGCCGCCGAATCCGGTCTGCTCGTGTCCTTTGAAGTGGTTCATGGAAATGACGATATCTGCATCGGCAATGGCGGAACCGATTTTGGGAGCTTTGCAATATTCACCGTCGATTTCGATTTCACGGTATTCGGTCCCTTTCAGGCCGTCGGCGATAATCACATCGCATTTGGCGGAAATGGGATTGAAACCGTTTTCCATTGCACTTTCCAGATGATCTACAGCATTGGCGCGACGACCTGAATACAAGGTGTTGCAATCTGTCAGAAAAGGCTTCGCCCCTAAACTGCGAAGCAACGTGGCCATCCGGGCCGCATAGTTTGGTCGGATAAAGGCCAGGTTGCCCGGTTCGCCGAAGTGGATCTTGATCGCTACAAACTGATTCTGGAAATCAATGTTTGCTATGCCTGCACGTTTTACGAGACGTTCCATCTTGTCCAACAAGTTGCTGGACGGAGTTGTACGGAGATTGGTAAAGTAAACTTTAGACGTTTCCATTTGTTTATTGGTTTATGTGGGCAAAGGTACAAAAAAACTATTTTTCCTGCGAGTTGTTGGTTTTGTAGATTGGCTTTTATATAGTATTTTTGTGTCAAATCAGTTAAAATATGGACATGTTTCGGTTAAACCATGAGCATTTACTTAAAGGCGTAAATCTGAGTTTCCAACGTTACTTATCCCGGCAGGTCAAGTGGGACAGGAGGTTGATCGGTCTCTTTGGAGCGAAAGGGGTGGGAAAAACTACGCTTTTGTTGCAGTATATCAAATCGACTTATGGTGATTCTCATGAAGCCCTGTATTCGATCCCATCCGGGCGCTTGGCCTTTGTTATTGATCGATTTTGTCATCAACTAAATATGTAAGTTATGTTGGAAAATATGAAAAACAGACGGACGATCCGTAAATATACGACTCAGGACATTCCGGATGCTTTGTTGAATGAATTGCTGGAAGTTGCCACCCGTGCATCCAATACGGGGAATATGCAACTGTATAGCGTGGTCATTACTCGCGATAAGGCGAATAAGGAAAAGTTGGCTCCAGCCCATTTCAATCAGCCGATGATTACGACAGCTCCAGTCGTGCTCACTTTCTGTGCTGATGCCAACCGTTTTGTAAAATGGGCGGAGCTGCGTGATGCCGTGGCCGGTTTCGACAATTTCCAGACTTTTATCGCTTCGACTATTGATGCGATGCTGTTTGCCCAGAGTTTCTGTACGGCAGCAGAAGAAAAAGGGTTGGGAATCTGTTATTTGGGAACGACGACTTATAATGCGGATAAGATTATCGACGCCTTGTCGCTTCCACGCTTGGTTGTCCCTATCGTGACAGTCACGGTCGGCTATCCCGACGGAATGCCCGATCAGGTGGAACGTCTGCCACTTGGAGCAGTGGTTCACCAGGAGGTTTATACGGATTATACGCCAACTTCTATTGATGCATTGTATCACGATAAGGAGGAACTGGAAGTAAATAAGCAATTTGTACGGGAGAATGATAAAGAGACATTGGCCCAGGTATTTACGGATGTACGTTATACGAAGGCCAATAATGAATATTTCTCCGGTGTATTACTGAAAGTCTTGAAGGATCAAGGTTTTATGAAATGATATGCACGTCGTTGTGTATGAACAGCCCGCTTTCGATAACCCCGGAGCACTTCTTCGACGTAGGTAAGTGCTTCGGGAAATATCTCTATAGGGATCGGGAAGCGGGATCCTAATTGGGTTAGGATCTTGGATGGATCGGCGATAATATAGGTGTGGGGGCTGGAGCTGATCAGTAGCTTTTCTTTGAACATTGCTGCTCCGCTCCCTTTGATCATATTATGTTCCGTGTCTATTTCGTCGGCCCGTCGAATGTCCAGTCCGGTTTGTGTTCCCACAGGCTGGTGACAGGGATACCAAAACAGACACATGCCATACGGATTTCCTGTGAAGTTGGGATTGCACGGATATGTAATTGTTCGTTTTTCATCCGTCCGGCGATTTTCAATAAGGCCAGATAGGCAGTCGAACCCGAACCTACTTCAATGATTTCTCCCTCTTTTACCATTCCATGATTTATCGACTTTGTTTTAGTAACCATAACCCTATGCATTAGGTGGCATAACCCATAGGGTTAGCCCCCGTAAAGCATAGCTTTTTTAGATCCGATCCAATACTGTTTCGATCAGCCCGGTGATGGAACCTTTGTATTCGGTATTCATGTCTTGGGTTACCCGTCCGGCAATGATGCAGCACACGGTCATGGCACGATGTCCCATCAAGGCGGACAGCCCGGCGAGGGACGAACTCTCCATTTCGAAGTTGGTAATCCGGCTATCGTAGAACTCGAAGGCTTCTATTTTTCGGTTCAACTCCGGATCGGTGAGTGGCAGGCGGAGCCGGCGACCTTGCGGACCGTAGAAACCGTTGGCTGCAATCGTTACTCCCCGGATAATATCATTTTGCGTGATCTGTTCAACCAGAGAAGGATCTGCAGAAACAACATAGGGTTTGATGCCGTTTAGCTTCCATTCCAATTGTCTTATCAGTTCCGATTCGAAAGCCTTGTCGCGTACCTCTTCGGAGCCGGCATAAAAATACAGGACTCCGTCGAATCCGATCGATTTTCCGGCAGCCACGTAAGTCCCGACAGGAACAAACGGTTGCAATCCTCCTGAAGTGCCGACACGTACCATTGTCAGTTGCCGGAATTCCGGTTTGATGGTGCGAGAGGCAAAGTCGATGTTTGCCAGAGCGTCCAGTTCATTCAGGACGATGTCGATATTATCGGTCCCGATGCCGTGTGAAAGCGTCGTGATGCGCTTCCCTTTGTAAGTACCGGTGATGGTGTGGAATTCACGGCTCGACACTTCACATTCTTTCGTATCGAAATAGGAGGCGACAGTGTTTACGCGATCGGGATCGCCGACCATGATGATCTTGTCGGCGAGCTGTTCCGGTTTCAGATGGAGGTGGAAGCAACTGCCATCGGGATTGATAATAAGTTCAGAAGGAGCGATCATTGGGCTTAGTCTTTTAATGGTTTCGAAGGTGCACTTGACGGTTTGGCGATTGCTTCTCGCATGCAGGTGTCTGCTTCGATATTCTTCATCTTATAATAGTCCATGATACCCAAATTGCCGCTACGGAAAGCTTCGGCCATAGCCTTGGGTACCTCGGCTTCGGCTTCGATAACCTTCGCGCGGGCTTCCTGTGCTTTGGCTTTCATCTCCTGTTCGACAGCAACGGCCATAGCACGACGTTCTTCGGCCTTTGCCTGGGCGATATTCTTGTCGGCTTGAGCCTGGTCCATTTGCAGATAAGCTCCGATGTTCTTGCCTATGTCGATATCGGCGATATCGATGGACAAAATTTCGAATGCAGTCCCCGCATCCAAACCTTTGCGGAGAACCAGTTTGGAGATGGAATCCGGGTTTTCCAGTACGCTTTTATGATTTTCAGACGAACCGATAGAGGATACAATACCTTCGCCGACACGGGCCAGAATCGTTTCTTCGCCGGCCCCTCCGACTAACTGCTTGATATTGGCACGGACCGTCACACGCGCTTTGGCGATCAGCTGAATACCGTCTTTGGCAACGGCTGTAACGGGAGGTGTGTCGATGACTTTCGGGTTTACCGACATCTGCACGGCTTCGAATACGTCACGTCCTGCTAAGTCGATAGCGGTTGCCATCTGAAAAGGGAGGTCGATATTCGCTTTCGATGCGGAAACGAGGGCATGGACAACCTTTTCAACATGTCCGCCTGCCAGGTAGTGTGCTTCCAGTTCGTCACGGGTCAGCATTTTCAGACCAGCTTTGTGGGCTTCGATCATGGCGCGAGTGATGACATAAGGCGGCACGTTACGGATACGCATCAGGAAAAGCTGTATCAGCGAGATGTTGACACCTGAAACTTTTGCCGAGATCCATAGGAGGAACGGCACATAATAAAAGAAAATTACCAGCAGCAATATCGCTGCCCCCAAAAGGGCGAGAGGTACAAAGGTCATTTCCATGTGAGTAGAATTATGATTTATGAATTATGATTTATTTTTCAACTTTTAATTTTCACGATTACATTATAACCGTCGACGCGTATCACCTCGACCGGTGTGTTTTCGTCAATCAGTTCGTCCATCGATTTGGCTTCCACCATAATCCCGTTAATACGGGCCTTCCCGATTGGAGCGAGGCGTGAAAGTGTCAACCCTTCGTCACCTGGCACGATCCCCAGATCACGGCTGGACACCAGCTTGGAATCGATGTCGGTTTTCAAAGCCACCCGGTTGAAGGATTTGGAACGCAACAACCAGACGAAGGAGGCTACGAATACGAGCAATGATACTGCCAATGTCACATTTCCCACTGGCGTACCGACCGAGTAGGCATAGATCAGACCACCGGCAGCAAAAAGGAATCCTCCGACACCGGCAACCGTGATACCTGGTAACATAAATATTTCCAGCAGGATGAGTACGATGGCTACAACCATTAGGAAAGCGATGATGAACGTTTTAAATATCATAGGCACTTGTTTTATCGTTTGTTTTTCAGATAATTGATCTCTGCATTACGGGCTTTCTTTTCTAGTTCGCCGGGTTGTTCCAGCAAAGCATTCAGTTGTTCTTCCGCTTGCAGGATGGTAGGCTTCAACTGCTCTTTGCGGGCCGTGTTGCCTTGGGCATAGGAAGTGCGCAGACCATCGAGTTTTTCATTCAACTCTTTGATCTGTTTGTTCAAGGCAACTACTTTTTCGTAATAGCTCTTTGCTTCTGGGCTGTTGATCTCATCGAGTTTGTAATAGACGATATTACCTGTGATGATGAATTCAAAATCCTTTTCGATCTTTTCTTCTCCGTAGGGTATTTCCGTATGGGACAGGCGAATCAGATCAGTATAGTCGGAACCTTCCTTCCAGGAATCCCGGATGGAAGTAATCGCGGCACGGGCCCGTTTCATTTCGATGTCTTCGCTCTCCACTCGTTTGTGCTCCGGGTTCGGGATAAAAAGATAGACGCAGGCTTTACCCTCCGGCTGGAAACGGTCGGACACGAACCATCCCAATCCTTTTATTTCGTCGAAGACCATCATATAATCGTTGTAGGGCGAATTGAACGGCATACCCAACTGCTCAGGTGCCAGATAAGTGTCGGAATTGATGTTGTAACGGGTGACAAAGAGGTCATAACCGCCAATCGAACCGTTCCCTTTGGAAGAATAATAGATCGTAGCGCCATCGGAAAGGACGAAAGGGTAGTTGTCGTCATCATTGCTGTTGATATTCATCGGTAACTGTTTTTCGTCACCCCATTCGTCCATAAGCATGGACTGGGTGAACAGGCAATAATGGTCGTTGTCCGTCGAATGTGCATAGTAAATTTTGTCGCCTTTCTGGTTCTTGTATACGGTTGAACTTACAGGTTCGTTTGTCTGGAAAAAATCTTTGTAGGAATCGAGTGTGCCGCTTTCTTCACTCAGGATATAGGCGGAAAGGAAATTGTTTTTGTCCACGACCAGGCTATCGATGATCTGAATGTCCTCCACCTTTTCCATCATGCGTTGTGCATTGTTTGCCAGATCGAGCTTGGCTTCGAACGCTTGTGGGTCCTGTTTTTTCTTTGCCAGCAGATTGATGTATTCTTCCAGCATTTCTCCGGCTTGGTCGAAACGATAGGTTTTGTAGTAGACTTCGGACATATAACGGTATGCTTCCTGTACTTTGCGTTTGACTGCTACTTTCAAATGTTTTTCCGCACCGGTCAGATCTCCGGTCTCGTAGCAGCAGACACCATACCAATGATTATAAGAGGAATTGCTTGGCGCTTGCTTAACCAGCTTTTCAAAGGCGGGTTTGGCTTCTGCGTACTTTCCTTCGTTGTATAATTTTTTTGCTTCAGCCAGGCTTTGTGCATGCAGCCCGCCGCAGAGTAACGTAATTCCTATTGTGTAAAACAGTTTATTAGATAACCAATTCATCGATTTATAATTTATGAATTATGATCTATGACTCGGATTTATGGTTTATAATTCATAAATCTAAAATCATAAATCATTACTTTTGTGTCTGATTACAAAAATAGGAATTAAAATCAAGAATCAAAACCCTTATTTTTTAATTCTTAATTTTTAATTCTTAATTAGTAAAGTATGGCAAAGTTGACAGAAGAGGAACTCCTGTTTCGTAAAGTAGAAGAGAAAGTCAAGAAGGCGATATTCGAATACGGCCTGATTGTGGATGGCGACCGCATATTGATCGGATTGTCGGGGGGGAAAGATTCGTTGGCGCTGGTGGATCTGCTCGGACGCCGTTCCAAGATATTCCGGCCCCGGTTCGAGGTGGTCGTGACACATATCGTGATGTCGAATATTCCTTATCGTTCGGATATCAGCTACTTGAAAAGCCGGGCAGACGAGTACGGCCTTCCCTTTTTCGTGCATGAGACGAGTTTCGACGCTTCGACCGATACCCGTAAATCCCCTTGTTTCCTTTGCTCCTGGACACGGCGGAAAGCCTTGTTCGATATTGCAAAGAAGCATGGTTGCAACAAGATTGCCCTCGGACATCATCAGGACGATATTCTTGAAACCCTTCTGATGAACATGATCCACCAGGGAGCGATCGGAACGATGCCGCCGCGCTTGAAGATGGATAAGTTCGATATGGAGATTATCCGCCCCATGTGTCTGGTGGAGGAGAAAGACTTGACCCGGATTGCTGCGTGGAGGGGATATCGGAAACAGATCAAGAATTGCCCGTACGAATCCGGCTCCAGCCGTTCGGACATGAAGGAGGTGCTGTCGCGTTTGGAGGTGATCAACCCCGAGGCGCGTTATAGCCTTTGGAACAGTATGTCGAATATCCAGGAGAATTATCTTCCGAAAATCATAAATCGAAAATCATAAATCGTAAATCATCTCATGCAAGGATTTTATACTATTCTGTTATTGGTCGCATCCAATATCTTTATGACGTGTGCTTGGTATGGACACCTGAAGATGAAGCAGCAGTTCAGCTGGTTCGAGCATTTGCCGTTGATCGGTGTTGTCCTGTTCAGCTGGTTTCTGGCATTTTTCGAATATTGCTTCCAAGTTCCGGCAAACCGGATGGGCTTTCGCGATAATGGCGGGCCGTTTAACCTGATCCAGTTGAAGGTGATCCAGGAGGTGATTACGCTGGTCGTCTTTGTAGGTTTCAGCTCGATAGCCTTCAAAGGCGAATCGTTTAAGTGGAACCACGCATTGGCTTTCCTGTTTCTGGTGGCGGCGGTTTATCTGGTGTTTAAGAAATAGTCCGAATTTGTTGATCCAGATAATCCATTATTGCCTTTTCTTCATCCGGATGAAACCATCGGATGCCGGTGTCCCGTTTGAACCAGGTCATTTGTTTGCGGGCGTAAACGCGGGAGTTGCGTTTTATCTTTTCAATAGCGAAATCTAATGTCCATTCGCCATCCAGGTACTTGAACAGTTCTTTGTAACCGACTGTGTTAAGGGAGTTCAATTCGCGGAAAGGATAGACGCGGCGTGCTTCTTCCAGCATGCCATCGGCCATCATTTGGTCTACACGGCGATTGATGCGGTCGTAAAGTTCTTCACGGTCACGGGTAAGTCCTATCTGGATGATTCGGAAAGGCCGTTCCTTGCGGGTGTTGGTACGGAAAGAAGAATAGGGTTTGCCCGTCATACGGCAGATTTCTACGGCGTGGATCACACGCTTATAATTGTTTCGGTCGACCTCTTCGTAATGCAAAGGATCGGCCTTTTTCAACTCGGCAAGGATAGGAGAGAGCCCTTCTTCTTCAAATTGTCTATAGATGGCAGTCCGGATTTCAGGGGTGACGGTGGGGATGTCGTCGATCCCTTTTGTAACGGCATCGATATACATCATGCTGCCGCCTGTCATAACGACGGTCGGATGTGTCTGGTGGAGTTCCCTGAGCAGGGACATCACATCTTCTTCGAAATTGCTCGCGCTGTAATAATCGGTGAGTGATAATGTGCCGACCATATAATGGCGTACACGTGCCATCTGTTCAGCCGTAGGGGCAGCCGTACCTATCGGAAGATCTTTATAAAGCTGACGGGAGTCGGAAGAAATGATCGGAGAACCGAAATGCTCTGCTACACGCAGGCTCAGTTCCGTCTTGCCGACTCCTGTCGGCCCCAATAGGATGATAAGAGTATTGTCAATTGAATTCGTCATAGGGGTTCTCCATCGGTCCGTCACCGAGTCCGTCAAAACCTTCTTTATCGAGTTCGTCGATATCGTATTCGGAATCGCCGTAGAAATCTTCACCTATTTCGGTGTTGCCGGCTTTGGTGTCCATCTCGTCGAACGACATGATCTGTACAGGTGCCTCACCGATAGATTTGCTGCATACGGCTTTGTCCAGATCTTTGCCCGGGATGATTTCGCGGAGTTCCATGAAGAAAGCACGTTCGGTCATATAATCGAAGACGAAAAGCAACTTCTGATGCTCGTCTTCAAGAAGCTCTTCCAGACGTGTATCTTCCATTATATAATTGTCCACCTCAGAAGTGGTATCCATTTCAACCAGTGTGATTTCCGTATTCTTGCTCCAGTCGTCATCACAGATGAAGAAAGAACACATCTGATCTTTTGTATACCCAACAGAGTCCATAATGGCATTGTACAAATCCAAGAATGTCGCTTCCGAGTCGATCTTAATCTCGCGTTTGAAGTCGTCAACTTCATCTGATAGAATTAGAAATCTAAATACCATAATCGTTATTATTTTTTGTTACATTATTTACTCATCGATCGAACCTCTGACGATACCGCGCTGGGATGATTTGATGAAGTTCAGGATCAGATCCCGTTCTTCGCTGGGCTCGTATTCGGTTTCGATGGCTTTCAAGGCTTCCGTATTGTTGAGGCCACGCGTATAAAGTGTACGGTAGATGTCTTGGATCAAGAATACCTGGCTGTTGGTAAATCCGCGACGGCGTAATCCTACGATATTGATACCGCAGTACACGATCGGGTCACGTCCGATCAGGGTATAAGGAGGAATATCTTTGCCGATACGTGAACCGCCCTGTACCATGACGTGCTTGGATATGCGGGAGAATTGGTGGACCAGGCTACCACCGCTAACGATGGCGAAATCGTCGATCTCTACTTCTCCGGCTATCTGTGAAGCGTTGCCGATAATGATATTATCTTTCAGCAAGCAATCATGGGCAATATGGGAATAGGCCATAATCAGGCAATTGTTTCCGACAACAGTTTTACCTTTGGAGGCCGTTCCGCGGTTGACGGTCACGCATTCGCGAAGAATGGTGTTGTTTCCGATTTCGGCAGTTGTAATTTCTCCTTTAAATTTCAGGTCTTGAGGGATGCCGGCAATAACGGCTCCGGGAAATACCTGGCAATTGTTGCCGATCCGGGCACCGTCTAAAATAGTCGCGTGCGAATAGATACGACAGTTGTCACCGATCACGACATCTTTCTCGATTACGGCAAAAGGGTCAACTGTTGTATTTTGACCGATTTTAGCTTCGGGATGAACGACTGCTAAAGGGGATATGTTCATAATGATTTATGATTTATTATTTGTTCTTTACGATTTGTGCCATAAACTCGGCTTCGCTGACCAGCTTATCACCTACGAATACATATCCTTTCATGGTTGAAATTCCACGGCGGATGGGAGCCAACAACTCCAAACGGAGGATCAGCGTGTCGCCCGGAACGACTTTCTGGCGGAATTTAACGCCGTCGATCTTCATGAAATAAGTGGAATAGCGTTCCGGTTCGTCTACCGAATTCAGAACGAGCAACCCGCCGGTCTGGGCCATCGCTTCTACTTGCAGTACGCCCGGCATAACCGGTTCCTGGGGAAAATGGCCTGTAAAGAAAGGTTCATTGCTCGTGATGTTTTTCACACCCACGATATAGTTACCGCCGATTTCGATGATCTTGTCAACCAACAGGAACGGGTAACGATGCGGGAGCAGTTCGCGGATACGGTTGATATCCATAACCGGAGTGCTGTTAGGATTATAGACGGGAGCCTGAACTTCGTTTAGTTTGATGTCCTTGCGGATCATGCGTGCCAACTGGTTGTTGATCTTATGTCCCGGACGGGTAGCGATTACACGGCCGCGGATCGGTTTGCCGATCAGTGCCAGATCTCCGATCACATCGATCAGCTTGTGGCGTGCCGGCTCGTTGTCGAATACCAACGGTTTATTGTTGATGTAGCCTAAGTCTTGTACGTCCTTATGTGGGATAGACAGCTTGTCGGCAAGGTTGTCGAGCACCTCCTGCGATACTTTCTGGTCATAGATGACGATCGCGTTGTCGAGGTCGCCACCTTTGATCAGGTTATTCTGTAACAACATCTCTACTTCTCGGACAAACACGAATGTACGGGAAGCGGCCAATTCTGTCGGGAATTCACTCAGGTCGTTCAGCGTGGCGAACTGGTTGGAAAGCACTGGCGAATTGAAAGAAATCAGTACATTGACGCTAAACTTGTCGTCCGGCAGGATAATGAGGGAAGAACCTGTCTCTTCATCTTTCACTTCGATCTTGTGCTTTACGATATAATAATCTTTCGGTGCGTTTTGTTCCACGACGCCGGCTTTCTGAATCTCTTCACTGAAAAAACGGGAACTACCGTCGAGAATCGGGAATTCGGGTGCATTCACCTCTATCAGGCAGTTGTCTATTTCGTAGGCATATAAAGCTGCCATCGCGTGTTCAATGGTACTTACCTGGATACCGTTTTTGGAAAGTACGGTTCCCCTCTGGGTTCCGGCTACGTTTTCAGCAACGGCATCGATTATTGGTTCTCCTTCCAGGTCAATACGTTTGATTTTGTATCCATGATTTTCGGGTGCAGGATGGAAAGTAATCTGGATATCCAAACCTGTATGCAACCCTTTTCCTTGCATAGAGAAACTCGTGGCAAGCGTCTTCTGTTTCTGCATACGATCTATATGATTTATGATTTATAATTTATGATTTATTCATTGTCAATTGTGCATTGTCAATTGCCAATTTAAGTCGCTCTATCTCACGCTGCATCTGTCCCATCTGTCGATACATATCCGGCAAGCGGTTGAAGATTGCGCTGGAGCGCATAAACGCCTTTGCGTTGATAGCCGGAGCACCTAACAGGGTAGCCGGCTCTTTTACATCGCTGATCACACCGCATTGCGCACCGAATACTACATGGTCTGCCACATGTATATGGCCGGATAGCCCGACTTGGCCTCCGAACATACAATGGCTGCCGATTTTTACGGAACCTGCAATACCAACCTGAGCTGCCATAACCGTATTTTCACCGACTTCCACGTTGTGAGCGATCTGTACCAGATTGTCCAGTTTGACACCTCGGCGGATGATGGTCGAGTCCATAACGGCGCGGTCTATCGTGGTATTGGCCCCGATTTCGACATCATCTTCCAGCACGACATTTCCCAACTGGGGGATCTTCTTGTAGTTTTCGCCTTCAGGAGCAAAACCGAAACCGTCCGATCCGATCACGCTTCCGGCGTGTAGAATGCAGTTGTTACCGATTACACAACCGTTGTAGATAGTTGCGTGTGGATAGACCGTACAGTTATCGCCAATGCTCACATGGTCGCCGATGTAGGCGTGTGGATAAATGCGGCTGTTCTTGCCGATCTTCACATCTTCGCCAATGTAGGCGAAGTTGCCGACATAACATCCTTCGCCGACCGTTGCCGAACTGGCGATAAACGCCGTGGCATCTATACCCGCTTTCTTGGCATTCGCCTGTTCCACCATATTCAACAGGATGGCGAGCGAAGCATAGGCATTGGCAACCTTGACCAATGTAGCTTTTACCGGTTCGGCGGGAGTGAAATCATTGTTTACTAAAACAATGCTTGCTTCAGTTTTGTAGATAAAATGTTCATATTTGGGATTTGCCAGGAAGGTCAATGTTCCCGGCTTACCTTCTTCTATCTTTGAGAAGTTGTTGACTTTCACTTCAGGATCGCCTTCGACGGTTCCACCTAAAACGCTCGCTATTTGTTGGGCTGAAAACTCCATTACTTAATTTTATTATATGTATTTCAAATGCAATTGCCCTGACTTGCATCAAGGCAGTTTGCAAAAATGGTGAAAATTATTGGGATAGCCTATGCTTTACAGGGAATAATTCCTTTATCATGCAGATATCCTGCCATTTCGAGTTGTACGGCTTGGGCTGTTTCACGCGCTGCGTTGGCAAAATTCTCCGTTTTGTCTGCATATATGATAGCACGGGAGGAGTTGACCAGCAATCCGCACTGGTCGTTCATGCCGTACTGAGCCACTTCGGCGAGGCTTCCTCCCTGTGCGCCTACGCCCGGAACCAGCAGGAAGTGGTTGGGAGCATGTTTGCGGATATCCAGGAACATTTTTCCCTGGGTGGCACCTACCACATACATCATCTGTTCGTCTGTACCCCAATCCTGCGACTTTTTCAATACTTTTTCGAATAACCGTTCGCCGTCTGCATCTTCTGTCAACTGGAAATCGTGCGAGCCTTTGTTGGAGGTCAGCGCCAGCAGGATCACCCAGGCTTCCGGATAGATCAGGAACGGTTTCACACTGTCTTCACCCATATACGGAGCGACCGTTACGGCATCCACCTTGATATGGTCGAAGAAAGAACGTGCATACATTTCGGAAGTGTTTCCGATGTCCCCGCGCTTTGCATCGGCAATGATAAACTGGTCGGGATAGTTTTCACGCAGGTAAGCGACAGTCTTTTCGAATGACAGCATACCTTTTACGCCCAAACTTTCATAGAAGGCCAGGTTCGGTTTATAAGCCACGCAGTAAGCGGCTGTCGCGTCGATAATCGCTTTGTTGAATGCAAAGATCGGATCTTCTTCTGACAGCAGATGCTGCGGGATCTTCTTTATATCTGTATCGAGCCCCACGCAAAGAAAGGACTGCTTTTTCTTGATGTTTTCGAATAATTGCTGCTTGTTCATGTTGTTACGTGTAAAAAATTAGTCTAAAATGATGTTATAGTTCAGACTCTTTCAGTCGTTCAGCATTCTCGGCCACGATCAATTGATCGAGGCATCCTTGTATATCCCCATCCATAAAGGCTGAAAGATTGTAAATCGTGTAGTTGATACGGTGGTCGGTGATGCGTCCCTGCGGATAATTGTAGGTACGGATCTTCGCCGAGCGGTCGCCGGTGGAGACCATCGTCTTACGTTTGTTAGCAATGTCATCCAGATATTTCTGGTGTTCCTTGTCATATATAAATGTGCGCAGGCGGCTAAGGGCGCGCTCCTTGTTCTTCGGCTGGTCGCGTGTTTCGGTACATTCGATCAGGATTTCCTCGCTTACGCCTGTATTCGGGTTCTTCCACATATAGCGCAGGCGGACGCCTGATTCTACCTTGTTCACATTCTGTCCTCCGGCTCCACCCGAGCGGAATGTGTCCCATTTGATTTCGCCTTCGTTGATTTCCACGTCAAACTCGTCTGCCTCGGGAAGGACGGCAACGGTTGCCGCCGAAGTATGCACACGTCCCTGTGTTTCGGTTGCCGGAACGCGTTGTACGCGATGTACGCCCGATTCATATTTAAGAGTTCCGTACACCTTTTCTCCGCTTACGGTAAAGATGATTTCCTTGAAACCGCCCGATGTGCCTTCGCTAAAACTTGATACGCTGATACTCCAGCCTTTCATCTCGCAATACTTCACATACATACGATAGAGATCTCCGGCAAAAAGGGCCGCCTCATCGCCACCCGTACCGCCCCGTATCTCCACAATGGCATTTTTGTCGTCCTGAGGGTCGGCGGGAACGAGAAGTAGTTTGATTTCCTCTTCCAGAACCGGAATGCGTTCGTTGCAAGCCTCCAACTCTTCGCGGGCTATTTCGCGCATCTCCGGGTCATTTTCGGTACTCATGATCTGTCTGGCCTCTTCTGCGCCATTCAGACATTGTATATATTCCTGACGGGCTTTGATGATTTCGTTCAGCTCCTTGTATTCTTTCGTGAGCTTGACGTATCTTTTCTGGTCAGCGATGACGTCAGGATCCGTGATGAGCGTCGACACCTCTTCGAAACGGGACACCAGACCTTCCAGTTTCTCTAATAGCGTGTTATTCTCAGCCATATATGAACTCACCGAACTCGCTTTTAATAATCAGTTCCTTCTTGTCGCTTTCTTCTACCCGGCCGACAATTTGCGCGTCGATATTGAATGATTTGCTGATGGCAATCACTTCTTCCGCATGTTCCGGAGAAAGGTAGACTTCGAGGCGGTGTCCCATGTTGAACACTTTATACATCTCATCCCAAGCCGTACCGCTCTGTTCCTTAATCGTCTTGAACAGTGGGGGAACGGGAAACATATTATCCTTGACCACGCGGCAATTGTTGCCGACGAAGTGCATCACCTTAGTCTGTGCGCCGCCTGAGCAATGTACCATCCCATGAATATCCGGGCGCAGGACATCCAACAGCTTCTTAACGACCGGAGCATAGGTACGTGTAGGAGAAAGCACCAGTTTGCCTGCGTTCAGCGGCGATCCCTCCACGGGGTCGGTCAGCTTCAACCCTCCGCTGTAAACCAGTTCGTCGGGAACAGCCTTGTCGAAACTTTCCGGGTATTTTTCTGCCAGATATTTGGCAAACACGTCATGGCGCGCACTGGTCAGTCCGTTGCTTCCCATGCCTCCGTTATATTCTTTCTCGTAAGTGGCCTGTCCGAAAGATGCCAGTCCGACGATCACGTCGCCCGGACGGATGTTCGCATTGTCGATCACATCGGCACGTTTCATGCGGCAGGTAACCGTACTGTCGACAATGATGGTGCGGACCAGGTCACCTACATCGGCAGTTTCGCCGCCTGTCGCATAGCAACCGACACCCATTTCGCGAAGTTCGGCCAACAGTTCGTCTGTCCCGTTGATGATGGCGGAGATCACTTCACCCGGAATCAACAACTTGTTGCGTCCGATGGTGGAGGATACTAATATGTTGTCTACGGCGCCCACGCACAGCAGGTCGTCGATATTCATTATCAAAGCATCTTGCGCGATACCTTTCCATACGGACAAGTCGCCGGTTTCTTTCCAGTACATATAAGCCAGAGATGACTTGGTTCCGGCTCCGTCGGCATGCATGATGTTGCAATATTCAGGATCGCCTCCCAAAATGTCGGGGATGATCTTACAGAATGCTTGGGGAAAGATTCCCTTGTCGATGTTCTTTATTGCGTTATGAACATCTTCTTTCGAAGCGGATACACCGCGTAGATTATAACGTTGGTCACTCATTGTTTTTGTGAATTTGTCTGCAAAGATACTATTTTTTGTCTTACTTATCTAAGTTTTAGCACATCTCCTTCTTCGGGAATATAATCTTTGTGCTTTTTATTTATCTTATATAAGCTTTTGATCTGTATTCCGTATTTCTGTGCGATGCTGTGCATGGATTCGCCTACCTGTACGACATGGTCATAATTCGGCTTGTCTGCTTTCTTCTTTTTCTTTTCCAGATAAACGATATCGTTTTTCTGTAACGGGAAATCTTCCGGCACCTCGTTGTATTTCTTCAAGTCTTTTACCCGGAAGCCGAGGCTGGCGGCTATGTCGTCGAAGCTGTCTTTACCGTTGGAGTAGACATACAGCAAGCCGTTTGTGCGGTAGACCGTATAGCGGGAGATGTGTGCCGGTCGCTTGCCCGGACTTTTGCCGCCTTTTGCCGTGTCGTACCGGTACAGGTCGTAATCTTCGATCAGCTTGATCAGCCGGTTGGCATAGGCGCGGTCTGTGGCGTATCCGCATTTCTGCAAACCTTTTGCCCAACCTTTGTAGTCGGTTGTTTTCAGCTTGAACAGGGGGGAATAACGGGGACGGTCGACCAGAAAACGGGCGTGGTCTTCGTAAGACTGTTCCGGATTCTTATATTTGCGGAAACATTCTCCGCGCAGGTCGTCGTCATGGTAGACCCGGCCGCCTCGCCAATCGGAATGGCATTTGATGCCGAAATGGTTGTTCGATTTGCGTGCCAGCTCGCTTTGGCCGGCTCCCGACTCCAATAATCCTTGGGCAAGCGTGATACTTGCCGGGATGCGGTATTTCTTCTGATGCTGCATGGCGATGCCACTGTACTGCTTGATATACTTTTCGTAGGCCGGTATTTTTCGCTGGTTGGCACTATATACCGGTATGGTAATGGACAGTACTAATAATAAAGAAAAAAATCCTAATCTTAATCGCATGATTGATAGTTGTTTGTAGTTGTTTTATACAAGAGTTCCCGGCCCGCATCCGTAACCCATAGGGTTAGGTCGCCTAAAGCATAGGGTTAGACCTGCTAAAGCATAGGGTTATGGGGCGGAAATGATGTGTCAGGATTCTTTACGCCGGTAAATGAGTTGCGCCAGTCCGAACAGATAACGCCGGAATCCGGGCACATAAGCCAGTAAGCGGTCGAACCAATCCAGTTTAGGAGTAATGAATTTGACAACAAGGCCGATATAGATCATCGCAAAAAGGGTTCCGATGCCGATGACGTTCCATTTCCATTCTCCGAAAAAGAGGTAGCTGCTGATGACAGCAAGAACAACGAGGCATGTGTCTACCATAATCTTGACTTTCGCGAAAGGACGACGGGACACTTGGCTGATGACGATCGATATGCCTTCGCCCGGCATGGTTACCGAGCCGCATTTGACTTCAAAAGCGATTCCTATCCCCATGATCGTACATCCGATGAACTGGGTGAGCACTTGTGGAAGCAAGGTCGTGTATGTCAATGCGGATGTCAGCATCATGTTGAAATCGATTAGCCAACCGAAAATGAATCCTATGACCAGTTGGAAGAGTTGCATAGGGTCGAATTGCTTTCGTAAGATGAGTATTTGGGTAATGACCAGAATGAAGTTCATGATGATGGTGTAGTCGCCAATCGACCAATCCGGCACTTTCCCTGCCGTCCCTGCCAACGAGAAAACGAAAGGCAAGGAGGATATGACGCTGCTGCCCAAGTTGGATTTCACACAAAGGACGACTCCCAATGTCATTAGGTAGAGTGAGATCAATAATAGAAAATGTTGCCAAAGAAATGATATTATTTTTTCTTTTTTTGTCATGATTGTATTATTTGTTTCCGACACAAAAGTACGAAAAACAAAGGAATTTTGATATTTTTGCCTGTGTCATTTAGAATTGCGCTTATTATGAAAGAGATAAAATTGGAGACAAGAATCCGTATATATCCGTTTTCCGAACTTACGGAAGATGAGTTGCGATTGGTCGAGGAGGCCCGTGAAGCGACAAGGCAATCGTATGCTCCTTATTCCGATTTCCATGTCGGGGCGGCGGTGTTGTTGGAAGAGGGTACGATTGTGACCGGTAGCAATCAGGAAAATGCCGCCTATCCTTCCGGTCTGTGTGCCGAGCGGGTGGCGTTGTTTCATGCAGGCCATCAATATCCGGATGTGCCTGTTGTCGCCTTGGCCATTGCTGCCGTCACGAAAGGACATCCGGTCGAGAGCATTTCCCCCTGCGGTGCCTGCCGCCAGGTTTTGTTGGAGGCGGAGCAACGTTGTGGCAAACCGATGAAGGTCTTGTTGTGCGGTACGAAAGAAGTCGTGGTGGCGGAGAGTGCCGAATCGCTGTTGCCACTTTGTTTCGGGGCGAAAGACCTGGAATGAAAAAGGAAGAGCGCTGTCGTAAATGACGGGGCTCTTCCTTTTTATATCAGGTTATTGCTTGTTCCTGATTAGATTCCTAACGAAGCCTTTATCGCTTCGATCTTTTCTGCTCCTGCTTGTTCGGCAGCCGGCAGTTCGTCGAGGCTCTTTACTTTGGAATGGACTTCGCAATAGAACTTGATCTTCGGTTCCGTACCGGAAGGACGGATAGATACTTTCGTCCCGTCTTCTGTGAAATATTGGAGGACGTTGGAGGTGGTCGGCATATCCAATATCAAGGTTTCGTTTTCTACATAATCTTTGCCTTTCAGGGAAGCGTAGTCGTAGAACAAGGTCACTTTGGAACCGGCGATTTCCTGCAACGGGTTTTCACGGAAGTGTTTCATCATCGCTTCGATCTCTTCAGCACCGCTCTTTCCTTTCTTTACAACGGAGATACCTTTTTCTTTGGAGAAACCGTACTGAACGTAGATGTTCTGTAATAACTGGTACATCGTGATGCCCTGGTCTTTTGCCCAGGCAGCGATTTCGGCCAGGATGGCACAAGCGGAAACGGCATCTTTGTCGCGAACGAAATCTTCGCACAGGAAGCCGTAGCTTTCTTCACCGCCACCGATATAGTTCTTTTTCCCTTCATTCTTCTTCATGACATCGGCGATCCATTTGAAGCCGGTGTAAACGTCATACACTTCGACACCGTTCTTCTCGGCGATCGTGCGGATCAGTTCGGTCGTGACGATTGTCTTTACGATATATTCCTTGCCGTTGATCTTGCCGAGTTCTTTCCAGCGTGTGATGAGGTAGTAGACGAACATCAAAGCGGTCTGGTTACCATTCAGCAATACCCATTCGCCTTCGTTGTTCTTAACGGCTGCACCTACTCGGTCTGCATCCGGGTCGGAAGCCAATACCAGCTCGGCATCTGTCTCCTTGGCCTTTTCTACAGCCAGAGCCAATGCTGCGGGTTCTTCCGGGTTGGGCGAGACAACGGTCGGGAAGTCGCCGCTTACAACATCCTGTTCAGGTACATTGATGATATTCGTGAAACCGAATGCTTTCAGTGTCGGCGGGATAACCGTTACACCTGTTCCGTGGATCGGCGTGTAGACGATCTTCATGTCATGGTGGCGTGCGATGGATTCCGGTGACAAAGATATCTTTGTCAGGTCGTTGATATATTGTTCGTCGATTTCCTTGCCGATGATTTCGATCAGTTCCTTGTTGCCTTTGAACTTGATTTCGCTGGCATTACGGATTTTGTTGACTTCGGCAATCGTATTCTTGTCATGCGGAGCGATCATCTGGGCGCCATCGTCCCAATACGCCTTGTACCCGTTATATTCTTTCGGGTTGTGTGAAGCCGTCAGGATAATACCGCTCTGACATCCTAACTTGCGGATGGTATATGACATTTCAGGAGTCGGGCGAAGGTCTTCGAACAGATAAACCTTTATGCCGTTTGCCGAGAATATGTCAGCGGAGATTTCAGCAAATTTGCGGCTGTTGTTACGGCAGTCATGGCCGATGACAACTTTGATCTGGTCCAGATCGGCAAATTCCTTTTTCAGATAGTTGGATAAGCCTTGTGTGGCTGCTCCTACCGTGTAGATGTTCATACGGTTTGAACCTACTCCCATGATGCCTCTTAGGCCTCCTGTCCCGAATTCCAGATCTTTGTAGAATGATTCGATCAGTTCCGTCGGATCTTCATTGTCTAACAGAGCCTGCACCTGTGCACGTGTTTCAGCGTCGTAACTTTCCGTAAGCCAGCTTTGTGCTTTGCTTCTTACCATTTCTAACAGTTCATTGTTTTCCATGACCTTATATCTATTGCTTTTGTTTTTTAGAATGAACAAAGATACAGAAAGTCAGGAAACATCCAAGTCATATTTCAAAAAATAAAATAGATCTTCATTTGTATAGATGTCCGGCAATTTCCGGTTCCCTATGAAAATCGCCGGGGTATGGTTGAGATGGATCTTGTTTCTCCATGCGAAATGCATTTGTAGTTCTTGTTTTGCCTCTTCTGTGGCAAGGTCTTCGGCAAACCGTTTCCGGAATGCTTCATAGTCCTTATCTTTTTTCCAAAAATCGAACGCTTCGAGAAATTGGTTTTGATCTTGATAATAGAGCGACATCAGTGTTAATCCGACCTGCTTGTTCTTGTCCTCTTCATCCATGCTCATGAAACGTATGTTCAGGCAAAAGGCATCCGGGTTCGATTTCAGTAACTTCGACAAAGAACTGTAGAGATGCAGGCAAGGCGTACAAAACGGATTGATGGCAATTGTTACTTTTATCCGGCTATTTGGATTTCCGATCAAAATGTCCTGCTCTGAAAAAAACATCTCCAAGGCGGGTTGTTGGTCCAGTAGGGAATGGAATACGGAACCATTTCGTTTCAGTTTCAAGTAGCGAAGCTCTTTCGGCTTCATGTTCAGGTATGCTTTGATGAAACTGTTCAGCAGGTCCCAGGCTTGCGCCAGGAATAAAAAGAACAAACCGGTGACAACGCAAGGGGATGGGCTTGGAAATCTGAATGCGCCAATAGAGTAGCGGGTCCATCCCAGGATGTTTTCCAGCAACAAGACGGTCAGCACTCCCAGGCATAACGGACACCATTTTTTGACTTTGAGGCGTTGGTAGCTCAATGAGAAGATGATGTACGGAAAAGAACAGACGGACAGGAAACTTGTCATATCCAATGTCTTTTGAACTTCGGTCATTCCGTAAAACGAAAACAGCAAAAGGACCAGGCCGCCCATGAAATAGACAATCCCTATGTCGGACATCTTGATGATTCCGAACAGTTTTGAAGCTTTCGAGTTAAGTACCGCATCGCAACTGAATGCTTTTGTCATTGTACAGAACTGTTGTTCGGAACGGCTTTTTTTCCCCCAGTCATGCCTTAAAAGGAAAACGGAGAAAAGCAGGCCGATTATTTTCAAAAGGAAAAATGCGGATAGGAAAATGTCCTGTTCGATGGACTTGGTTTCCAAAAGAGAAAACAAAAACAGGCAAATCGTCGCCAACAGCAGTTGCAACCGATGTTTTTTGAACTCATTTCCCAATAGGCACTTCCAAGAAACGGACTCCGGTTCTATTACGTACAGGGCCACTCCGTTCCAATGTTTGAGAAATTGTTCACGCGATTCTGTTTTCATGTGTAGATCACTTTTGTAATAGGTGATTTCGTTTTCCGTTACATGAGTGGCAATGACGAAGTAAGACCTTCTGTCTTGGTAGTGGAGCATGACGGGGGGGCCGTATTCCACCAGTTGTTCCCACCCGATTCGTAAAGCCCGATGTTCCACTCTATTGGCTGATAAAATATTCGTGAATGCATTCAGGGATGGGTAGGAATCCTGCGTATAGAGTTGTTTTTTGAAACTGGCATGATTGATGCAAATCTTGTTCAAGCGTAAAAACTTGCCACAAACATTGAAAAAAGAATGGTCCATAGTTTCTTTATTTTAATTTCACCACCATCAGCACCGGATTGTCATCCGAGCTTAACTTTTCCGCGACCGCTTTCAGTTCCGGCGAGGGGGCGGGGAGTTGTTCGTAGATTTCCAGGAACTCTTCCGCCATGAACCAGGTGACCATCTCGTCTTTCGAAGAGATGTATTTGGGCCAGAAAGCCGGTCCGCCGTCCAGGTCGTTGCGGAAACCTAAATATTTGTGTTTGACGGGTTGGTTGAGCAAGGTAAGCTGTCCTTTGTTTTTGTCGAACAGGCCGTAGACGGAAACATTCACCAATATTCGTTTGGAGCGTATACCTTGGCCAACGCCTTCCAGTTCGTATTCAAACTTTTCCGGAGCATTTCGACCGCATTGGAAATCAAAAAACAGATAGCGGGTGGATTCATAAATCGTTGTCGGATAAACATAATCAACATTGGCATAGTCTTCCTTGATTGATTCCATCCATTCCATAGGAACTTTGTGTTTTCCGAAATCGAACCGATAGACAACTTCCGTATCTAAATTTTTGTTGATCGTGAAAATTGTATCATCCCAACTGCGCCAAAGTCTGATTTGGTTGTTAAAGCGGTATGATTTACCATCTAAAGATCCCCAATTGCCTTTTCCATTTTCGCTTTTTTCTCGTTCGAAGTAGTTGGGTATCAATTTTATTTCTTCCCCCTTGGCGTTGAACAATATGCCTTTATGATAACGATGCAAAGGAGATGTCAAGAGGGATAGATAGGTTGAGTCATTTATGGAGGAAGTTTCTCCATGTTGCATCTTGTCCGGACATTCCGGCATCCGGATGTATTTTATAACCTGACCATTCCGGTCATATTCCAAACATTTTTCACGATGGTCCATAAAGATTGTGTTTGCATTCGGACGAACATCGATTGATCGTATGCTTGTGTATTCTTCGGGGCTTTCCCCTGTTTTCCCTATAGTTCGGATAAATTTTCCGTTTTTGTCAAAAAGAAAACATTGTGCTTTTGTTCCTCGTTGGTGGTTTTTCACCAAATAGACATTCCCTTGTTTATAAGCAGAACCGATACTTGCGATCAGTACGCTATCATTCGTTTCCAACGGAATATATTTCACCGACTCGGCATAATCGCTCAGGTTTAAAATCTCGCCTGTCCCGACGGCATCGGCTATCGGGATGATGGTTTTGTCGGTTGGTTTTGTGTCTTTAGAGCAAGCACATAGGATGCAGACAATCAGTAATGAGAGATATTTCATTTTTGTAATAAGTTATGTATTTATTAAAGTAGGTAGATAAAAATGTGTTAAAATTTTTTTATTATAGTTTAAACCTAAAATAAAATTGTTTTGACACATTTTTAGTGATTTAACAACCGCAAATTCTTCGAGCGTATGGAGTGTTACATTCCCAGTGTTTTGTACCCATAAACTCTGCATGAAGAGGGGTTCCTGTACATCCATTATCAAATGATGATTCCCAGTAACAACAATAAGACATTTTTGTATTTCCTCCAAAAATAACCTTTTGTTCATCTTTACTCAAAATATGGTTGTTTGAAGCATCCAAAAACTTTACTTTTGATAATTTCATGACTTTTCAGTTTTTTTGTTGTTTTGCATCACAATTCAGGTTGATCTGCTTCACCTTTATATGTATATTCTCTGCATATATTTAAATTTAAAATTTGATTAACGCCCCAACCGGCTCCTCCGTGGAACAACCCGGCCGGCCATTGCCCAATCGCGTGCTCCATAGGATGTGCTTGTATTAATATACGCCATAGTCCGTTCCAATCCATAGTGAAATTCTTCCCCACTAATACATTTTTACATTGAGATAATATCGGTTCATGTGATAGCTCCCAGTCCGGATGTTCTTCCCAGTCTTGAATCCAATTAATCCAATGTTGACGATATTCTGTGTCAAAAACAGTTTCAACCCAAGGTGAATGACTGTTTAATCGGTAAGCAACGTAATAAAGAAGTCCTAACAAACCGGTCTCCAATGAACGGTCTTCCCAATTGAAATCTGTTTTTTCGACAATCATCCGATCTATTTCTTCTAAAATTTCATCCGGTTTTCCTTCCACAAAACCTTTTGATAATAGGTAACAAAGAAGAAAACCTAAACCACAAGAGCCAAAATGCAGATCAACGGGCATATCTTTTTTTAGACCGGATAGTATGTTTGTCAGCATATTATCGGCTATTTCTCTATATTCGATTTCTTGATTATGCTCTGCGTATAAATAGAAAAACAGGATAATCCCTAAGCGTCCATTGTGTAACCCTCCTTGAGTTACATAAGAAACGGTGGCACGTAAATAGTTCGCAATATGTTTTAAAAATTGTTCCGGCTTTTTGGGAGGATAAAAAATACCGCATTCATGTTGGTAACGCAGTTGGATTTTTCCGGCATATATGTTTTGTTCTGTTTTGTGCATGCTCGAAATTTGTTCATCATGCAACCTCCTGTTTACTAATATGTCTGTAATATTCGCGATTTTTCCATTTCTTGCTAATCGTAGGACCAAGTTATAATCTTCTGCATAGCGGGATTCCGTTTTGTAGTATCCGACTTGTTTCATTATACTTTTTCTGATTAACAAGGTCGGATGTAACATGCAGAATGTTTTCATCAAGATATATCGGATATCATCCCATTCTGTCGGTTCTACAATCACTCGGTTCCGGTCCATCAACCGATAAGCCGTTCCGCAAGCCAACACATCCGTGTTCTGTTCCATGAATTCGACCTGTTTTTCCAATCGTTCCGGCAAGGCGATGTCATCCGCATCCATCACCGCAATATATTTCCCCTTTGCCAAACGGCATCCCCGGTTTCTGGCAGGATAGTTGCCTTCGTTCTTCTTGTTGAACAACAATTGAATACGAGAGTCAGTATAAGAGCGGAGAATTTCAGTGGAACGGTCTGTCGAGCCATCATCAACGATGATAAATTCAAAGTCCGGAAACGTCTGGTTGAGGATGCTGTTTACGGCTTCCTCCACATATTTCTCGACATTGTAGGTCGGCATGATGACGGAGACTAAAGGCGGTTTCATAACATATATGATTGGGTTGATAACTATTTTTTCAAAGATAGAACTTTAAAAATAAATTTTCAGGAAAAAAAAGAGTTTTCCTCTTCTTTTATGATTTGTTTGTATTCTATTTCTCTTTATTTCAATTGCACTACCATCAACACCGGATTATCGTCCGGACTGAGTTTCTCCGCTATCGCTTTCAATTCCGGTGAAGGGTTGGGGAGTTGTTCGTAGATTTCCAAGAACTCTTCGGCCATAAACCAGGTGATCATTTCGTCTTTCGCTGAGATATATTTCGGCCAGAAACAGGGGCCTCCATCCAGATCGTTGCGGAAACCTAAGTATTTGTGTTTGACAGGCTGGTTTAACAGCGTCAGTTTACCGGTTCTTTTATCAAAAAGGGCATATACTTTTGTCTCTTCTACAATCACTTTCTTTTTTGTGCGCATATTGATTACTTCGTGTGAAAAACGTTCAGGAGCAAGGTCGCCGAATTGAAACGAAAAAAACAAATAATTTAAAGATTCAGCATAACCTTTATTCAAAAGCCCTATTGTATTTTTTTTCTCATAGTCTTTTCCTGCCCCCAAACAATATTCTATTGATTGTTTGTATTTTCCAAAGTCTAAGACAAACGCTTTATTAAACTCTGCATTATCAGAGACCGTATAAATCGTGTCGGTCTCTGACCAATAGCTTCTGATTTGGTTTCTGAATCTCCATTTTGTGGTGGAGACAGTAAAAGAACGTGGTTCGCCTTTGAAATTAATTCTGGCATAATTGGGTATCAGTTGATAGATTGAATCATTTTCATTTTTACCCCAAATCAAAGCATGATATTGGCGGTCTTTCGGAGCAACTATTTGGGAGAAAAAGAGTGTGTTTGTTATGGCTACAGTTGTAGCATCCCAATAGGTATTCTCTGTTTTTACTTGAGGTATATAAGTGCTTAATGCCCCATCCGATCCATATATGAGATAACCTTGATCAATGCTTAAAAAAGTTTCTTCTGTTTTTGGGATAAAACTTAGTGCATTGATATAACTATATTCACCGGGCCCTTGTCCAATACGTCCTATAAAAGTATTGAAATTTCCATTCTGATCAAACTGCTTGCATCGTTTTGTTTGGAAATCATATAAAAGTATTTTATTCTCCTCATAAAATAATTCTTCGATATTTCCTACCAATACACTGTCAGTTGTTTCCAACGGAATATACCGGATCGACTTGGCATAATCGCTCAAATTCAAGATCTCGCCTGTTCCAACTACTTCTGCAACCGAGATAATAGTCTTGTCTCTCACTTCTTTGGGGGGTGAACATGACAAAAATATTATTGTAATAAGCACGCTATATTTAACCATAAAAAACGATATAAAATTTCATAAAGGGAAGTGTGTCATGAAAAAATGACACACTTCATCCATCAGTTTAAACAAAACAGTTTAGCAATGACAACGTCTTTTTGCTTCATCTGTATTATAAGCCCAAGTACCATATTTGCCACCAGCACTACCTTCAGCCTCGCTTGGACTACTTGCACATTGATAATTATTGTAATTATCAACATAAAAGCAGCAACTCGAATCACTATATCCGCCCAAAATCAATTTTTGTTCGTCTTTAGACAACTCTTTTGCACTTGAAGCATCTAAAAATTTAACTTTTGATAGTTTCATTTTCTTATCAGTTTTAGCATATTTGGCATCACAATTCAGGCCGATCCGCTTCACCTTTATATGTTTTCTCTCTGCATATATTCAAATTCAAGATCCTATCCACTCCCCAGCCGGCTCCTCCGTGAAACAGTCCGTGCGGCCATTGGCCCAATGAGTGTGCTTGGGGTAAACCATCGACCATTTGTCGCCAAAAGGCTTTCCAGTCCATGATAAACTCTTCACCGGACAACCCTTTCTTGCATTGAGTGAGCAAATCGCCTTTAGAAACCGCCCAAGCCGGATGGTTTTCCCAAGCTTCTATCCATGCTATCCACCGCTGCCTATAAGCCGGTGTAAAGATTTGGTTCACCCAAGGTGTCGAACTTCCCAAACGATAGGCCACATAATAGAGAAGCCCCGATAGGCCCGTTCCCAAAGAGCGGTCTTCCGAATCGAAATCCGTTTTTTCTACAACCATCCGGTCAATCTCTTCTAAGACTTCGTCCGTGTCACCTTCCACAAAACCTTCCGACAATAAATAGCCAAGCTGGAATCCTAAGCCGCAAACTCCAAAATTCAGATCGATCGGCATGTCGTTTTTCAATTCATTCAAGATCTTTTCCAACATTAGGTCTGCGATCTTATGATATTCCGTCTCCTGTTTGTATCGTGCATACAGATAAAAGAACAGGATGATTCCCAAACGGCCGTTATGAAGCCCACCTTGGGAAACATAAGAGACTGTAGCCCGTAAGTAGGCCACCAAATGCTGTAGAAAAAAATCTGGATTTTTGGGAGGATAATAGATTCCGCATTCGTGTTGGTAGCTTAGTAGTTTTTTACCGGCAAAATCATTTTGTTGACGTTTGTACATTCTTGATATCTGTTCGTCATGCCATCTGCGGTTCAGCAAGACATCCGGGATGTTTACCACTTTCCCTATTCTTGCCAAGCGTAAAACCAAATCGTAATCTTCTGCATAACGGGACTCCGTTCCATAGAAACCCAATTGTCCCAAAGCCTCTTTCCTGATCAATAAGGTCGGGTGCAACATGCAGAATGTTTTCATCAGGATATACCGGATGTCTTCCCATTCCGTCGGTTCAACGATGATCTGGTTCTTATCTATGATCCGATAAGCTGTTCCACAGGCCAACAAATCCGGATTTTCCTCCATAAACTTGACCTGTCTTTTCAGTCGTTCCGGCATCGCCACATCATCCCCGTCCATTACTGCGAGATATTTCCCCCTTGCCAAACGGCACCCTCGATTTCGAGCGGGATAGTTCCCCTCGTTCTTTTCGTTGGACAGCAATTGGATGCGGGGATCGGTATAAGAGCGGAGAATTTCAGTCGTACGGTCTGTCGAGCCATCATCTACGATGATAAATTCAAAGTCCGAAAACGTCTGGTCGAGGATGCTGTTTACGGCTTCCTCCACATATTTCTCGACATTGTAGGTCGGCATGATGACGGAGACTAAAGGCGGTTTCATAACATATATGATGGGGTTGATAATTATCTTTTCGTTAAAGATAGAGCTTGAGGATGAAGGTACCAAGAAAAAGTGTGATTTTCTTCTTTTTTTTCTCATACCCTGTATTGTCATTTTGTCAATGTCGAAAACGGATGACGTATTGGGTGGGTCACTCAATAAAGTATTTCAAGACAGCATGATAAAAGTTGTTGGAGAAGGTGTGGGTTGTCGTTGTTGAATTGTTAAATAGAAAGGTTAAAAAATATTACCCGCAAGGGTAATTCCAAATATATGCACTACTAATCCGATTTACACGGGTTAGTAGTGACATTTTGATAGGAGGGTTTTGAGGGAAAGAACGCTTTTCGGGGAGGCGTTTACCAGGTGAAATCTTTGGAATATTCCGACTCGTTGCCGGCTGCATCGGTCACGATTAACCGGAGGGTATGGCTGCCTCTTTCGAGCCGTTCCTTGTCGAACTTGTAGGTAATGACCGAGCGGTTGTTCATTTCGAACAGGACGTACTGCCCGTCTATCTCTCCCCGGTAGGTTTGCACGCCGCTCAGGTTATCGGACAGGCGGAAAACGAATGCCTGTTTGCTGATCCACGTGTCGGCGCCCAACGGGGTGATCGTCGGCGCTTTGAGATCTTGTCCGACCGTGTAACTGCCCAGTTCTTTGATCGTTCCGTCGATCCAGCCGTTCCGGTACGTGCCGCCGATCCAGGATTGACGGCCTTTCTGAGTGCGGACGATACCATATTGCTGCTTGTTTTCCAACGTGTCGATCCGTAAACGCAAAGACAGCCGTGCCGAGTTGTGAAGCGGGACGGGGCGGTTATGCAGGATGTGCGTGTCTGCCAATGCCGTGCTGTCTTCTTTTACCGAATAACGGAAATAAAGATCGTCGTACAGGTTGCCTTTCGGGATCGTCATCCGGATGCCTTTTGCTCCGAACCGGTTGTCGGACATCCAATGAAACAATTCTGTATCTTCAGTCTCGATCTCCGGAATCTCCTGTTCTTTCCCTTCTATCCGGACGGAGAGGCGGGCCGTGTTGCCGAACGCATCGGCAAGCGTATAGGTGAGATGGTACGTTCTCTTTTCTTCTATATGGAGGATTCCCCGGTTAAGGCTTTCGATGAAACGGAGGCGGTTGCCCGGTTCGACAAAACTGCGCATGTAAAAGGAACGGTGGTCTTTCCATTCCTCATAATCGACGTAACTGTTCAAGTAGCGGGTCTCGTCGAAAGCAAAGCGGTCCAGGTTGCTATGGTAGATGATCTGGCTATCCAGGCGGAGAGTAATATCCTTTACACCGTAGATATTTGTCGTGTTGTCCATATAATCGTAGGCTTTGACCGCCAGTCCGATTTCTCCCCAAGCTTCGATCTTGCCGGTGATGGTTTGTTTGCCGTTTTTGGCTGTGACCGGTTTTAGCTCCAGTTTACGGCTGCTGCCGTTGACCACTCCTTTGCCCTGTTGCGGACAGATCAGTATTCCCTGTATCGTCGGTGCGCGGTTGTCGGTTATCTTCTCTTTGAAATATTCGATCGGGTCGAGTACCTCTTCACTTTCCGTGTCGCGCACTTCAAAATGGAGATGCGGACCTCCGGAGCTTCCGGTGTTTCCGCTGTAGGCGACAATTTCCCCTTTTTTGACCGGGAATTGTTCCGGAGTGAGGAACAGGTTTACGTTGAAGCTTTCCTGTTCGTATTGTTGCTCCTTGATATATCGGGTGATGGAAGGGGTGAATCGTTGCAAATGACCGTAGACGGTTGTCGTCCCGTCCGGGTGTGTCAGGTATAAGCCGTTTCCGTATCCCCACGGGCTGACGGATAGGCGTGATACGTATCCGTCCTGCACGGCGTGTACGGGTTTTCCTTCGGCTCCTTGTGTCTTGAAGTCGATTCCGGAATGGAAATGATTGTTGCGCAACTCCCCGAAGTTACCGCTCAACAAAATCGGGAAATCGAATGGTTGGCGGAGTTGTTGGGCGTTGATTGCCTGTATGCAAAAAAACAGTATGGCAATATATAGTTTGTGCATATTCTATTTGTATTTGGAAAAGCAAAAGTAATCATTTATTTCAATAGTAGAAAGTCGACGATCAAAGGGAGATGGTCGCTGTAGCCGCCTTCGTATTTGAAGCCGTAGTAGGTGCGGAAGGGGCGTTCGCCACGCCAGGTTTTGTCTTTGGTTAGCAGGAAGGGCGGCGAAAAGATGCGGGCCGTTTCCGGGATGACCTGCATCCGGGAGGTGGTGTCGGTGAGGGAGGAGGAGAGGATGAGTTGATCTAACTGGCTCCATTCCCCTTTATATTTATGGCTTCCCGGAAAAGATGGCTTGTCTTTGGCAAACAGATTGTATAGGAGGAGAGGCGGATAGGCATCCGTCCGGAATTTCATAGGCATCGGATCGGGATCGGACTGGCATGGATTTGGAAACGGATAGGCATCCAGTATTTCCCGGATACTCGCGTCGTCCGGCGTATCATTGAAGTCTCCCATGATCAGGATGTGCGGGGTTGGACGGAGGTGGTGGATCGAGTCGCATAATGTACGCAGGGTACGTGCCGCATCGCAACGGTCCGGTTCGCTTTCCTTTTCTCCTCCGTAACGGGATGGGAAATGGCAGACAAAGACATCGATCCGGTCTCCGGTGATAACGTCTCCCCATACGTGCAGGATATGGCGGGTGTCCTTGTGCTGTTTGCGGGTAAAACGGATAGGGTGTTCCGTATGTCCCCGGTAGCGGAACTTGTCCCGCTGGTAAAGTAATGCCACATTGATCCCTCGTGTGTCTTGTCCGTGCGTCATGCAATAACGGTAATGCTGCCGGCGGAGCGGAGTGGAGTTCAGAAGCCGGACAAGGACGGAATCGTTTTCTACCTCACAAAGTCCGACCAAAGCCGGGGTGCTCCATTCTCCCGCTGCCGTAATGACTTTTGCCAGTTGCTGTAATTTATGGTAAAACCGTCCTGATGTCCAGTGACGGTTGCCGGAGGGAAGGAAATCATTGTCTGCCGTAAACGGATCGTCTTCCGTGTCGAACAGGTTCTCGACATTGTAACTCATCACCCGGAAGTCTGTTTGCCCTTGTGAAGGCAAAGAAAACAATGTCAGTATAAAAAACGTCATAGTTAAGATTCTGGTCATATCGTTTTATTTTGTTTCATCTTCTTTCGGTACGAATTCGTAGGCTCCGATATCGGGACTGTCGTTTGTCAGGCGGTCTATGCCGTAGCGGTCCACCGGATATTGCCGCGTAACGAAAATATCGGCTTTTCCCACTCCCAAAGTCGTCAACGAATCCGGACGGAAATCAAAGCGGTATTTGTTTTTTTCACCGCCCTTTAGCCTATAGGAAGGACTGACATTTGTGAACAATACCTCTTTGAAGTGATCATTGTTGCTGCCATTCGTTTTGACCACGCAATGGTTGAACAGGTATTCGAATGGCGCTGCATCGTCGACAGACAGGTTGAGTTCCCCTTTGTATTCTTCCTTGCCGGCGTCGAAACTTCCGTCGATGATGCAATTGTCGAATGTCGCTTTGAGCGGATAGGCCTCCTCGTTCGCATTGTTTGCCATCGTGAGGCAAGAGGCGTTCCGTTTTTCCAGTGTCATGAAATTAGCCAGTGTGCAATGGATGAAGCGGTATTCCCCGCCGACCAGCACGACGACGCCTCCTCCGGCATTGGTCAATTCCGTGTTGGTCACTTCTATATTGCAATTGAGTGCGAAGAACAGGTTTTCTCCCATATTCGTGATCTGGGAATTGCTTAGTTTCAGTTTGGATTCGCCCGGAGACGACTTTTCGAACGTCAGTCCTGTTTTCCCGTTTCGCACGATTACATTGTCCATAATGTTATGGTAACTTTCCGGACGGAAGAAAATCCCTCCCCATTGTGACGGTGTCCGGTCGTAGGGCAGGATGTCGTTCAGAATGAAATCCAGGCGGTCTCCGCGGAAAATAATCGGATTTTCACGTGTCCCTTTGGCCAGCAATGTCCCGTATGTAATGATTTTCGCAGTGTCGTGCATATAGAAGATGGCACCCGGATCGATGTTGAGTGTGATATTGTGAGAAATAACCAGGCTGTCATATATGAGGTAAGGCCGTTCGGCTGTAAAATGTGTGTCCTGTGTCAGGATAAGCCCGTTCTTATACAGGTTTACGTTTTGTCCGTATGCTTCGAGGCGGACGGACTGCTTGACTCCGTTTGTGATGAAGATGACGGAATCGTCTACCAGCAGCGGCTGGTTGGAGGCATTCGGATTGACGGTAACTTCAACAAATACATACAAGCTGTCGTCAGCCTGTATTCTTACATTCTGGAAATGGTTGCCTTTACGCCCGTCCACGTTGATACGGAAACCCCTTTCTTCACCGCTTGCCAACATGATCTCGCTGATCAGCAAAGGCCGGTCGTTGCGGTTGTAGATCATGAACTCTTTGGTTGCGGAGCCTATTGTGGTGAATACCGTATCGAAAGAAAGCGTGTCGACCGAGAAGCTCAGCCGATGGTTGGGGTTACTCGAATAGTTTTCGTCCAGCCCGTCGCACGACAACAGGTTGAGCACTATAAAGAATAATATGAGTAACGGAGCGGTTAATTTTTTCATTTCATTCATTATTAATAGTCCGGGTAAATTGTTATTTACCATATAATGTCAATAAGAAAACAAATTTATCATAAATAAGTTTTCGGGTATTGACATAAAAAAAGAGGAAAAACATCCGTTGAATGTTAATCCTCTTTTTATAACGAGAAATGTATCGTTTTATTTTGCAGGGATGCTCTTTAATAGTTCGAGTAAGTGAGACCACCACAATCCAACGGTATCAATCTGTATGCGTTCGTTGGGCGAATGGACGTCCCTGAGTGTCGGTCCGAATGAAATCATGTCCAGATTCGGATATTTTTCGAGGAACAAGCCGCATTCCAGTCCTGCATGGATCGCCATTATTTTGGCATCTTTGTTAAACAAGCGTTTATAGGTTTCCTGTGCCACTTTCAGAATCTTCGAATCCGGGTTAGGCGCCCAGCCCGGATAGCCGTCGCCGTGAGTTACCTGTGCACCGGCTAACTTGAAAACAGATGCGACCTGGTTGGCAATCATGTTCTTGCAAGACTCAATGGAGCTGCGCTGGCTTGTGCCGACAATGATCGTGTTGTCATCTCCCATCTTGACAGAAGCCAGGTTGGTAGAGGTTTCCACCAGCCCTTCGATGTCGTGGCTCATGCCGATCACGCCATGTGGGCAGGCATGTAAAGCCAAAATCAGTTTTTCGGCATCATAGTCGCTGATATATTTGTCCGGACGGTCGGTCGAAGCCATTGTGATCTGTACGTTCGGGTCTACATGTTTCAGTTCGTTTTCGATATCTGCCGCGAAATGGTTCAGCAGGATACGGGCTGCTTCCTTTTCTTCCGCGTACAGGCCGATAGTCGCTTGCGCTTCACGGGCGATAGCGTTGCGGAGGTTACCGCCGTGGATGAAGCAGAGGTTGAAATCTGCTTGGTTTTTCAGCAGGTACAGGTAGCGCACCAGGATTTTGTTGGCATTGCCCAACCCTTTGTGTATTTCGCCACCGGAATGTCCGCCGTTCAAGCCTTTCACTTCGATTTTGAAGTATTGCATGTTCGGGTTGGTGTCACGTGATTCGTAATGGAACACCGCTTGTGTATCTTTACCACCTGCGCATCCCATAAAGATTTCACCTTCGTCTTCGCTATCGAGGTTCAGCAGGATATCGCCAGTCATGAATCCTTTTTCGAGCGCTTTGGCTCCGGTCAGTCCGGTTTCTTCGTCTACGGTGAAGAGGCATTCGATCGGTCCGTGCTCGATATCGTCGGATGCGAGGAGCGCCAGTTCGGCAGCTATACCGATACCATTGTCGGCCCCCAGGGTCGTACCGTTGGCACAAAGCCAGTTCCCGTCGACGATTGTTTCGATCGGATCATTGTCGAAATCATGTACGGTCCCGTTATTCTTTTCGCAGACCATATCCATATGGGATTGCAGAACGACTGTCGGCAGGTTTTCCTTACCGGGAGTAGCCGGTTTAGACATCAGGATGTTGCCTGCTGCATCTTTTTTAATGGCTATTTTATACTGTTTCGCGAATGATTCAAGGAACTCGATCATTTTTTCCTCCTTTTTCGAAGGACGGGGCACTTGTGTTACCTGGTGGAAGAACTTCCAGACGATTTCAGGTTTTAAATCGGTAATTTTCATGATGTTATAATATATTATAGATGTTGTTCTATGGTTGATAATACCTCTGCAAACAGGAAGTTGTATGAAAAAAAGTACAATTAAATATCAAAAACATACTTTCCAATCACTTAAACTCTTATATTTGCGTCCACAAATATAGAGAAAATGCTTACAACGTTATTGATTACCGTCATAATTCTTGTTATTTGTGTTGTGTTGCTCAGTGTAAAAGTCCTTTTCAAAAGGGGAGGAAAGTTTCCTAATATACACATTGAAAGTAACGCGGCACTGAGGGAGAAAGGTATATGCTGTGCTAAAACCCAGCATAAGAGAGATAGCTTGCGAAAGAATCTATATGATAAGATAAAGGAAATAGAAGAATAAAATAAATAAATAAAGATTTAATTTACACTTTATGAAGAACATTAACTACGTTATTAATGGTGTGCTCGCGGTGGCTGTCATAATCTTGTTTGTTATGCAGTTTTCCAGTAAAAAAGAATCCACAGTAACTCCGGCTTTCACGACGGAGGGAGATGCTACCAATCTGCTTCCTGTAGCATATGTGAATATAGACTCTCTTTTATCGAATTACAACTATTCGAAAGATCTGAATGAACGTATCCTCAAGATGCAGGAAGATTATCGTTTGGATATGACCCAACGGTCAAACGCCTTACGGACAGAATTGAATGATTTCCAACGTAAATATGAAGCCAATGCTTTCCTGACAGCCGAAAGGGCGCAGCAGGAAGGAAACCGTTTGCAGAAAAAACAGGAGGAGCTTCAGAACTATGCAGCCAAGAAAGAGCAAGAGCTGGCAGCCAAGCAGATGGAACTGAACGGACAGCTTCGCGATACGATCGTTGCCCAGTTGACGACTTTCAATCAGGCAAAAGGCTACCAGATCATTTTCAGCAATACAATGGGTGATAATATCCTGTTGGCCAATGACGCATACGACATCACGGCTGAGTTTCTCGAAGTGTTGAACAAGAACTACTCTTCCGGAAAATAAGGAACAGAGCATTATGGAGATATACGAAAGGGCTGCCCGTAAAGGAGGGCGGCCTTTTTTGATTGTGCAAACTCTTCCTCGGGCGTCCGGGATTTCTTAATGCAGATATTTCTGTTTTGGACAAGACTGACTACACTGTCCTTTATCGTTTTGTATCTGCTGTCCCAAATAAGTGATATATAATAATGTATATTATGAAGTATAGATATATTGTCATTGTTTTATTGTCAATAGTTTTGTTTGCTTGTGACAAAGGCTCTTTTGAGAAGGAAATGAATCATTCAAAACGAGTGTATATATCGCTCAAAGATAAAGAAGGAAATAATCTTTTGGAGACATCCGGATTGCAGATAGATACGGTTTCGGTAGGAGCACGTAAGGATGTCCTTGTGATTGCACCGACAGAATATACCTTGCTGTTGTTTGTGAATGGAGAAAAGAAAGAGGGAGCGTTGGATTATTATCTTGAAAATCTGAAGCCAAGCGACTGCCTTATCTTTTGTTATCCGGAAGGTGAAGGAGATAAGTTGGGCAAAAAAGATTATGTTTTTGAATATCACTTTTGTTGCCCTAAAATGTTCGGCGATGATCAAGCCAAAGTAATCAAGGTCGAACTTCCTTTCAGAAATGGTTGCCATCCGATAACGGCCATCTATTGGGAGGGTAGCAAAATAGCCGGTGAGTCATCCGGCGGCAGGGCGACGGTAGTCCTTAGGTGATGTTTTCCTACTCCTTCGTCTTCACAAACGCCGTGTATAGCTGAAGCAAGGCTGAAATGGTCAGGCAAATCATCCATTCTTTCCGTCCGCTGAACATCAGGGCGGAGGCGAACAGGCACAGCAATCCGGCAAAAATATTGTAGCGGTGCAACCTGCGTCTGCGGAAATCCATATCCTTGGTGGGCATTGTCAGGTAACTGACAGCCATGCCGGCGGCACCGATGGCGAACAGGTAAGGAGCTACAACCGGCAATGCCAGATATAATCCCGCACCGGCGAGCAACAGCAGGGCGGAGATATTGAAAACTATCGTTCTTGTTTTTTCGTTCATTTACTTATCCTTAATAATGTATACATCCTCGTTCGGCTTTTTCATGAAGTATTCTTCACGGGCAAAGCGTTCGAGGCCTTCCTTATCCGTATGCAGATCGTTCAGCTTTTTGCTGTTGATTTCGATTTCCTTCTGGTAATGTTTGATCTCTTTTTCCAGGCTGCGGATCTTTTCATCATAGGTATAACGCTTGTACAGGCTACTGTCGCCCATGACAAAAGTCATGGCGAAGAACACTATGGTTACCAGCCAGTAGGCATTGATCCTGGATAGATACTTGTTGTAAAAGTCTTTTATGCGTGACATCGGAAACTTCGTTTTTGCAAAGGTAAATGAATTATTTTGTATATCTTTGTCTTGTTAATAAAAAAGCTGAGAATGGATAATTATATTGTATCGGCAAGGAAATACCGCCCTTCTACTTTTCGTAGTGTGGTAGGCCAGAAGTCCTTGACAACTACGCTCAAAAATGCAATACAAAGCAACAAGCTGGCTCATGCCTATCTCTTTTGCGGTCCCCGTGGAGTGGGTAAGACTTCTTGCGCCCGTATCTTTGCCAAGACGATCAATTGTTTGAATCCGACTGCCGACGGGGAAGCCTGTAACGAATGCGAATCCTGCAAGGCTTTCAACGAACAGCGTTCCTATAATATCCATGAACTCGATGCTGCCTCCAATAACTCGGTTGACGACATACGTGCCCTGATCGACCAGGTGCGTATTCCACCTCCAATCGGAAAATATAAGGTCTTTATTATCGACGAGGTGCATATGTTGAGTTCGGCAGCTTTCAATGCGTTTCTGAAAACATTGGAGGAGCCGCCCCATCATGCCTTGTTTATTCTGGCTACGACGGAAAAGCACAAGGTCTTGCCGACCATCCTGTCCCGTTGCCAGATATACGACTTTTCGCGTATCTCGATTGCCGATATGGTGGAACATCTGGAATATGTCTCTTCCTGCGAAGGGGTGACGGCTGAACCGGAAGCCTTGAATGTGATTGCCCAGAAAGCGGATGGCGGTATGCGCGACGCGTTGTCCATCTTCGACCAGGTGGTCAGTTTTACAAATGGGAATATTACCTATCAAGCAGTTATCGATAACCTGAACGTCCTGGATTACGAATATTATTTCCGGCTGACAGATGCAATGCTTTCCGGGAATGTCCGGTCTGCCATCCTGATCTTGAACGATATCTTGAGCAAAGGATTTGACGGGCAGAATATCATTACCGGCTTGGCGTCGCATTTCCGTGACTTGCTGGTATGTAAGGATGAGGCTACTTTGATTTTGTTCGAGGTAGGCGCTTCTATCCGTGAACGTTATAAGGAGATGGCGAAGCGCTGTTCCGACGGACTGTTGTTCAAGGCGATCGAGCTGGCAAATACATGTGACCTGAATTACCGGGCCAGCCGGAATAAACGTCTGTTATTGGAACTTACGCTTATCCAACTTTGCCAATTAAGCAGTGCCGGACAACCGGCCGATGATAAAAAAAAAGGGCTGATTGAGCCGATAGCATCCAACGGGCCGGGTCAAGCCCCTGCTCAATCAGGGCAGGCTGTAGCGACTCGGACGTACACCGTACAATCCGCTCCTCCCTTGCAACGTCCGGTACAATCTCCACAGGAAATGACGGGGGCGACTCCCCGCCAGCAGGTTGTTCCCACTCATGTACCGCCTTCTTCGACTGTTATTCCGCAGGTTCCTCCGGCGTCGGCTCCCAAGAGAGTGGCGCGTCCGCCTCAGTTCGGCACGTCCATTAAAGAGATAGGCGTAGAACATCCGAAAGCACAGCAGGCTACGACGCAGGCCGCTACCGTGGTACAGGAAATGCAGAGTCCTTTCAGCCAGGAGGCATTGGTACATTACTGGGACGCTTATGCGTCTACGATTGACAAGAAGGTATATCTGAAAAACACGATGATCAATTGTAAGCCGACTTTACAGGATCATTATTATTTTGAAGTCTGTGTACATAATCCTGGCCAGCAGGATGAATTGACGAATAATTGTATCGATATATTGAGTTATCTGCGGATGCAGTTGAAGAATACCCGTATCCAGATGCGCGTCCGTATAGATGAAACGAACCAGAAACATTTGGCCTATACGTCAGCAGAGAAGTACGAACACTTACTGAACATAAATCCGGTTTTGGCTAAGTTGAAAGACGAGTTTAATCTGGCATTTGACTGAATAGTTGAAAGTGGAAAGGTGAAAGGTGAAAGTTGAAAGTTAAAAAGAAATATAAATCAAACTTTCACCTTTCACCTTTCAACTGAATTTACATTTCCCTGATCCAGATGTTACGGAAACTGATCGGTTCGCTGGGGTCGCCATGAGACTGCAAACGGATCGGGCCTGCTCCGTGTTTTACGACTTTCGGGAAACCGATATATTCTGTAGTACCCAGGATAGTCGTGTTATTCTGCAGTACGATGCCGTTCTGGATAACCGTGACACGCGGCGGAACACGATAAGTACCGTCTTCCTTGAATACAGGAGCGGAATAGATGATATCATATACATTCCATTCACCCGGCTTGCGCATGGCATTTGCCAAAGGAGGAGTCTGTTTGTAGACGCTGCCGGTCTGTCCGTTCACGTATGTCTCGTTGTTATAGCAATCCAATATTTGGATTTCATACATATCTTGCAGGAAGACACCGCTGTTCCCGCGTCCTTGGCTTGTGCCGGTGATGTTTTGGGGTACACACCATTCGATATGTAATTGGAAACTCTCGAATTTCTGTTTTGTCAGGATATCCCCTTTCTTCTTGTCCACCGTGAAGACACCGTTTTTTACAATCCATTCGGCCGGTCCGCCATTGGCACTTTGCCAGGCTGAAAGGTCTTTTCCGTCAAACAGGACGATGGCGTCGGATGGTGCGCTGTTGGTCTTGATGTCACCCGGAGTGATGACTTTCGGTTGTGGAGTCCAGTATTCAGACATCCCCGGTTTCATTTTTTCCTGTTCGGGATACTGTTTTTGTGCGTTTGCACTGATACATGCTGTACAAGCCAAGGCTGCCAGGGCAGTCTTCATTGTAATGCTTTTGTTCATGGTCTAAATTTTTTATTTGGTTTAGAATTCTATTCTGCAAATATAGAAAAAAACGGCAATACATGGCTTTCCTGTATAGCCGTTTTTTTATAGAATACCGGAAAATTGTTCTTTATGGCTTATGATTGAAAAGCCGTTGTCCAGCCAACTCCTCATATTTAGTGCCCGGCCGGCCGTAATTGCAATACGGGTAAATGCTGATTCCGCCGCGCGGGGTGAAAATGCCGGTTACTTCTATGTATTTGGGGTCCATCAGGCGGATGAGGTCTTTCATGATGATATTGACACAATCCTCGTGGAAGGCCCCGTGATTGCGGAAACTGAACAAATACAATTTCAGGCTCTTGCTTTCCACCATTTTTACATCGGGAATATAATCGATGTGGATGGTGGCGAAGTCCGGCTGGCCGGTGATAGGACAGAGGCTGGTAAATTCCGGACAGTTGAAGCGTACCCAGTAATCATTGTCCGGATGCTTGTTGGTGAATGCTTCCAATACCTCCGGAGCGTAATCCTGCCTGTATACGGTTGAACCGCCTAACAGGTGCAATTCGTTTTCATCTTTTCTTGTATCCATGATGTCATCTATTGTTATTCTTGTAAACGATGGTTTATCGGCGTCTTTTCAAATAGTTCTCCAAACCTTCGCGGCGCAGTTTGCAGGCGGGGCAATGGCCGCAGCCTTCTGCCATGATGCCATTGTAGCAGGTGAGGGTCCGGGTCCGTACAAGGTCGAAGACGCCTAACGTGTCGGAAAGTTCCCACACTTCGCTTTTGTCCCGGTCCATCAGGGGCGTGTGGATCACGAACTGTTCGTCCATCGCCAGGTTCAGAGTGACGTTGAGGGAGCGGACGAATGTATCGCGGCAATCTGGATAACCGCTGAAATCGGCTTCCGATACGCCGGTTACGAGATGGAAGATTCCTTTGCTGCGTGCGAGGATGGCGGCGAAGGTCAGGAATACCATGTTGCGTCCCGGGACGAAGGTGTTCGGGTAGCTGTCTGCCGGTTTTTCCTGATCCATTGAGATGTCGGTATTTGTCAGCGAACAGTTCGGATCGAGCTGGCTGATCAACGATACGTCCAACAATTGGAACGGAACGTCGGCATCGGCTGCGATTTTTCGTGCAACCTCTATTTCCAGGGAATGTTTTTGTCCGTATGTAAAGCATACGGCTTCTACGCGAGAAAAGTGCTTCTTGGCCCAGAACAGGCAAGTCGTGGAGTCTTGTCCGCCCGAGAAGCATACCAAAGCGGCATCTTGTTGTTTCATATCTTTCTTGTTTTTAATACGTGGTTTAGCAAGCACACGGAAAAGGAAACGTTCCTTTTCGGGTGCAAAGATACTTTTTAAATTGACAATTGCCAATTGGTGGATTGCACAATTTTTGCGGATTTGTGCGGCACATTTCTGTCGAAAGTGTGCAATATTTAAAAAAAGTATATATCTTTGCCGCCGTTTTGTAATCAAGAAAAGTAAAACATGAAGAAAAAAGTAGTATTAGGTGCGGCATTGATGATGATGCCTTTGCTTTCTTCCGCTGGTGGATATTTGACAAATACGAATCAGCATGCAGCCTTTTTAAGGACGCTTTCGCGAGGGGCTGCAATAGATATAGATGGTGCTTTGTCCAACCCGGCGGGCCTTTCTTTTTTGCCGGCAGACGGTTTCCGTGTGGGGGTGAGTATCCAAAGCGCTTTCCAGACCCGGGATATCGATGCCTCTTTTGGCACATACAATGGTTTCGACCCGGTTAATAAAGTTCCGACGGTGAGCGATGTCCCCTATAAGAAATATTACAAAGGAAAGGCTGCCGCTCCTGTGATTCCGAGTGTTTTTGCGGCATACAAGAAAGGAGATTGGACCATCTCCGGCTTCTTCGCCATCACGGGCGGGGGCGGTAAGGCTTCGTTTGACGATGGTCTGCCTATGTTCGAATCGGCTGCCATGGCGGGTATATTTACGGAAAGCTTGGGGAAATATATGATGTCAGGCGGTAAAAGCCCTATCGTCACGCCGGATATGTACACGATTAACAGTGCGATGGACGGTAAACAGTTTATCTATTCCCTGCAGCTTGGTTTGGGATACAAGATCACGGATTGGCTTTCAGCTTTTGCCGGAGGCCGGATGAACTATTTCTCGGGAAACTACGACGGGTATCTGGAGGCAAAGTTAAAACAGAATTTCGGTGGAGCCAACTTGATGAACCTGGCTTTGGATTGCGACCAGACCGGTTGGGGACTGACACCGGTCCTGGGCGTCGATGTCAAATATGGCAAATTCAATTTCGGGGCCAAATATGAGTTTAAGACGAACTTGAACATCGAAAACAATACCAAGAAGTTGGATTATCCCGACAGTGCGGAAGAGTTGGTCGGCCCTTACAAACATGGAGTGAATACGCCGAACGATATCCCTTCCATGCTTTCGGTGGCAGCCTCTTATCGGTTTTTACCCATGTTGAAGGCTTCCGTGGAGTATCATTTCTACGATGACAAGAAAGCGGGAATGGCCGGTGGAAAACAGAAAGAACTGGAAAGGGGCACGAACGAGTACCTGTTCGGCATAGAGTGGGACGTGGTCAAAAGGTTGACCATCAGCGGGGGTGCCCAAATTACGGATTATGGGTTGTCGGACAATTTCCAAAGTGATGTCAGTTTCTCGTGCGACTCCTATTCCTTGGGTTTCGGAGCCAAGGTGATGCTGAGCGAGAAGATGGCTTTGAATGTGGGGTATATGTGGACAACTTACCACGATTATACCAAGAAGATGGATGATTACTGCGGAACGAAACTTCCGGGGCGGAATGTGTATAGCCGTACCAATAAAGTGTTTGGCTTAAGTCTGGATTACGCGTTCTAAACTTGGAATATCATATTCAATCTGAAAAGGGAAACTGCCTGCCGTGTAGTTTCCCTTTTTTATTCAGTTAGAACGGACCCGGCGGAGCCCTATTGGTTATCGCTCCTAACCCTATGGGTTAATGCCCGTAACCCATAGGGTTAGCCACCGTAAAGCATAGCTTTGGTACCGACATGAAAAAAGAGGGCGCATCGTGCACCCTCTTTTTTCATGTCGTTTTTTTTTGTGTCGATTACAATTGGATCCAACGGACGAAAGCGAAGTCCATGCGGTGAGGCAATTCTTTGTTTGCCGGATACACGCGGAAGCCCATCTTCTGTAGGCCTGCTTCGCTCGGAGTCGTTTTCAGTTCGAAGAAGAGCTTGCTGCCTTCTTCCTTGACCAGTGTGAACTGTTCGGTCGATACCAATACCAATTGATGGTTTTCCGGATTTTCTTTGGTCACCACCATTTCTGCGCCCAGCATACCTTTCAGGTCGTGGCGGTCGATTACCAGGTTGAATGTGTATTCCTTGCCGACAACCTGTCCTTCATTGGCCAAGTCCAGCGAACTTGTAAATGATTCTACCTGGAAGCTGTCCCAATGTTCTGCCACTTCTTCTTTCCATGCAGCGATTGCCTTGGCTTCGGCAAAGCCGTTTTCCTTCAAGTGGGCGGAACGGGTCGCCAGCTTGTTGTAGAAGCGGTCGATATAATCGTCCAACATACGTTTCATCGTATAGTCGGGAGCGATTTCAGACATCGAGTTCTTGATATACTGTATCCATTCAGGAGAGTATCCCTTGCTGTTTTTTGCATAATAGGTCGGGATGATCTCTGTTTCCAGTGTATGGTAGATGGTAGCGGCATCCAGCTGGTCCTGATACTGCTGGTTTTCGTAAGTACGTTTGTCGGTCAATGCCCAACCTGCACCTGGTTTGTAACCTTCGTACCACCATCCGTCCAATACGGAGAAGTTCAGGACACCGTTCATCTCGGCTTTTTCACCGGACGTACCGGATGCTTCCAGAGGACGGGTCGGGGTGTTCAACCAAACATCGACACCTGCGATCAGGTGACGGGCCAGACGCATATCGTAGTTTTCCAGGAAGATGATCTTTCCTAAGAATTCCGGACGGCGGGAGATTTCGACAATGTGTTTGATCAAGCCCTGTCCGCCACCATCGGCCGGGTGAGCTTTACCGGTGAATACGAACTGGATCGGATACTGCTCGTTGTTTACGATCTTGGCCAGGCGCTCCAGGTCTGTGAACAACAGGTGGGCACGTTTGTAAGTGGCGAAACGGCGACCGAAACCGATCAGCAGAGCGTTCGGGTTGATCTTGTCCAGGATGGAAACAACTTTCGCAGGGTCTCCCTGGTTTTTCAGCCAGTTTGTCTTGTACTGATTCTTGATATATGCGATCAGCTTGTTCTTCAGTGTCTTGCGAAGGCTCCAGATTTCATCGTCCGAGATATTCTGGATCGCTTCCCAATATTTCTTGTTGGACTGGTCTGTGAAGAACTTCTTGTCGAAATGTTCAGCAAAGAAACGTTTCCATTCGGTAGAAGCCCAAGTCGGCATGTGCACGCCGTTGGTAACATATCCTACGTGCAGTTCATCAGGGAAATAGCCTTTCCATACCGGAGCGAACATGCGCTGGGATACTTTTCCATGCAACCAGCTTACGCCGTTTGCTTCCTGGCAAGTATTCAAGGCGAATACACTCATGGAGAACTTCTCGTTGGAGCCCGGGTTTTCACGTCCCATGTCGATAAATTCCTGCCAGCTGATACCTAACTTGCCGGGGAATTCACCCATATAACGTCCGAACAGGCCTTCGTCGAAGTAGTCGTGACCTGCCGGAACCGGTGTGTGGACGGTGTACAGAGCGGAAGCACGTACGACTTCCAGGGCTTGGTTGAACGACAGGCCGTCGTTCTGGATGAAGTCTACCAGACGCTGTGCATTGATCAGTGCGGCGTGTCCTTCGTTGCAGTGGTAAATCTGCTTCTTGATTCCTAATTTGTTCAGCATCAGGATACCGCCGATACCTAACAGGTATTCCTGTTTCATACGGTTTTCCCAGTCACCGCCATACAGCTGGTGGGTGATGGAGCGATCCCATTCGCTGTTCTGAGGAATATCCGTATCCATCAGATATAAAGGAACGCGTCCTACACTTACTTTCCAGATGTGCGCATAAACGGTGCGGCCGGGGTAGGGAACTTCCAATACCATCGGTTCGCCGTTCGCCTGCATGACCTGTGTAAGGGGCAGTGCGTTGAAGTTTTGCGGTTCGTAATTGGCAATCTGTTGTCCGTCCATGGACAGAGACTGTGTAAAGTATCCGTAGCGATACAGGAAACCTACTGCTGTCAGGTCGATGTTGCTGTCGCTGGCTTCTTTCAAATAGTCACCTGCCAATACACCCAGACCGCCGGAGTAGATTTTCAGCACGTTTGTCAGACCATATTCCATACTGAAATAGGCGACGGACGGTTTTGTCTGATCCGGTTTTACATTTACATAGTCCTTGAATATTGAGTATACAGCTTTGATTTCGGCCATCAGGGCGTCATCTGCCAGGATTTCCTCGATTCGTTTGTAGGACAGGCTTTGAAGTAAAAGTACGGGGTTACCTTCTGTTGATGCCCAGAGTTCAGAATCGATCTTACCGAATAATTTTGCTCCTTCATGGTTCCATACCCACCACAGGTTTGTCGCCATTTCATATAACGGCTGTAATTGCTCGGGGAGCATGGAATGGGAATAAACATCTTTCCAAATCGGGCTGTTTGCGTTATTCGCTTTGATTTTCATTATTGTGAAGTTTTAAATGTTTCAATTTCTATTTTATTGTTGTCTCATCTCCGTTTTGCCTGAAATACTGCAAAGATAGAGATTATCTGTTTTATTATGAGCGTATTTTAATTATTTCTTTTGTCCGCATTCTCCAAGGCGATTCTGAAAGCCTCTTCATAGTAGACAATGAATTTGCTCCATTCTGCTTTCCTTGCCAGTTCGAAACTGCGTTTCCGTATTTCGACCGTTTCCTTTCTGTCCTTTCCGGCGAGCGTCAGGATGGAGGAGGTGATGGAATCGGCCACTTCGAAATAATTGAAGTCATCACGGTTCACGACAGCCACACCTTCACAGATATCATGGCCTGTCACATATTTCTTTGCCCATAATCCGAAACCGGAGAGGTCGGTCGTGACGGTCGGTATCCCGAACGCGACACTTTCCAGCGGCGTATATCCCCACGGCTCGTAATAAGAGGGATAAACGGTCGCGTCCATACCGATCAGGAGATCGTAGTAAGACTTGTTCAAGATGCCGTCGTGGCCGTCCAGGTAGCAGGGAACGAAAATGATCTTCAGCTTGTCGCTTGCCGAGTTGGTGAAACCGGCATGGGTGATATAGTTCAGCACCTTGTCTTGCTCCATCTGGTTCAACCAATGTGTGGCGAAAGGCATCTGCATGGGTGCCGTGGTAGTGATATCCTTGTCTATCACTTCTTTCAAGTCGGCACGGGCATCGCGTACCCAGGCGGGTACCATGATGAAGGCGACTATTTCGCGTTGGAGTTTTCCTGATGTCCTGATCCGGTTCATCGCTTCGATAAAGACATCGATCCCCTTGTTGCGATATTCGTAGCGGCCACTGGTGGAGACCAGGAAAGCATCCGGCGATATAGGGCATCCCAACAACTTTTGGGCAACGTTGAACAAGTCGCGTCGAGCAGCCGTGCGTTTTTTCTCATATTCTTTCTTGACCGGGACGAAGTTGGGTTCGAAACCGTTCGGTGTGACGATGTCCGGCGCTTTGTTCAGCAATTGTTTACACTCGCGGGCGGTGATGTCGCTTACTGTCGTGAAGCAGTCGACATGCAAGGCTGTCTGTTTTTCCAACGAATGCTTCGCTTCCATATTCAGCTCTCCGGCCATCTGGTCACCGTTGTAGCCGTCCATATAAGCATACAGGGCTTTGTTGTTTCCGGCGATGGAACGGCCGATGGAAGTGGCATGTGTCGTGAAGAGCGTGGCGATGGCCGGGATTTGTTTTTGGATGTAAAGCGCACCCATTCCTAACATCCATTCATTGAACAGAGCGGCAACCTTTTTGTCTTCCAGCTTGTAAAAATGATAAAAACTTTCGATGACCTTACCTACCGCGTAAGCGAAGATACAGGATTCGTCGTAGTCACCATATGCGTGGATCGAGTCTACGCGGAAACTTTCCCACATCGAGTAGAAAAAAGCATCTCTTTCCTTGAAGAAAGGTTTAAAATCTACCAAGATTACAGGTGGTGTCCCCGGAACATTCCATCGGCCTACTTTTACTTTCAAATTTTCAGTGGTCTTCGTATAAGTTTTCCAGTCAGCAAACAGAACATCGTCTTCAATAAAGTCGGGTGCGTTTGTATTATCCCACACATCGGGTCCTATAAAGATCAGCTTATCTTTAAATGACTGTTGTAACGTATGAGCTTTCGTTGAAAGGACGGTATAGATACCGCCTACTTTATTACATACTTCCCAACTGCTCTCGAAAAGATATTCTGGCGTTGTTGTTGTATTATCCATAAACGATTTTGTTTATAATCAGATATTTTGAGGGACAAAGATACGAATTTTTGTCTTTTTTTCAACTATAGGGCTTGTTTAATGAATGAATTATGTAGATTTGTAGATATTTTAAATGTAGATAACTATGGCTAAAAGAAGAATTTTAAAGAAAGACATCAGCTATGTGGCTGGCGATTTGTTTTCGGAAGCATTGGTTTGTATGCTGTATATCCCGGGAGTCGATTCAGGGAAGGCTGACGTTGTGATGGCGAGAATACTCGATATGCAGGACGAATTTATTCGTCGTGCCAACCGTCCGGACGGAAAAGACAACCCAAAACGGGTGAAAGAATATTATCGTAAATTACGGGCGGATCTGCAAACGGAAGTCAACGCAATAGCAACTGAAATCGGAGAGTTGAGCAAATAGAAAATAAAGAATGAAGAAAGCTATAAGTAGGGCGCTTCTTCGCTTGGCCGGCTGGAAACTTGGACCGGTGGTCGAGGATGTGCCTAAATGTGTGATATGTGTGGCTCCGCATACCAGCAACTGGGATTTTATCGTAGGAAAACTGTTTTATACCTCGATTGGTCGTAATGCCAGTTTCCTGATTAAAAAGGAATGGTTCTTTTTCCCGTTCAACCTGTTGTTCGACTGGTTGGGCGGTGTGCCTGTCGATCGCCGTAAGCGAACCTCAGTGACGGACCAGATGGTGGATCAGTTTAACCTGCGGAAAGAATTTCAGCTGGCCGTAACTCCCGAAGGTACACGCAAACGGGTGGATGATTGGAAGAAAGGATTCTACTATATTGCACAAAAAGCCAACGTACCTATCCTGATGGCCTATTTCGACTACGAAAAGAAAGAGGCCGGTTTTAAAGGAGTATTTTATCCTACGGGTGATGCGGATAAAGATATCCGTGAGATCCGTGAGCATTACAGAGGAGTGACAGCTTGTCACCCGGAAAACTTTGTTCAAATTTAATATTATGGCAGACAATTTGCGTATCAGTATGGTCCAGTCCCATATTATTTGGGAGGACAGGGATGAAAACCTGGGGTATTATGGAGAACTGCTCCGGCGGGTCAGTGGTAGGACGGACATAGCCGTTTTGCCGGAAACCTTTACGACGGGTTTCTCTATGGATGTGGAAAAGTTGGCCGAAACGATGGACGGGTCTACTATTTCTACCATAAAGGAGTGGGCGAAGAAATATAAGTTTGCTGTGGCCGGCAGCTTTATCGTAAAAGAAGACGGGAAATTCTTCAACCGCGCTTTTTTCGTCACGCCCGAAGGTGAGACTTATTTGTATGACAAACGGCATTTATTCCGGATGGCGGGCGAAGACCGGCATTTCACAGCCGGGGATAAACGGACGATCGTACGGTATAAGGACTGGAATATCTGTTTGCAGGTTTGCTATGATCTTCGTTTTCCGGTTTGGAGCCGGAACGTGGACAATGAATATGATCTGCTGATCTATGTCGCCAACTGGCCCGAGGCGCGTAAGAAAGTTTGGAAGACGCTGCTCCAGGCACGTGCTATGGAGAATATGGCGTATGTCTGCGGGGTGAACCGGGTAGGGATCGACGGCAAGGGGTTTGTCTACCGGGGCGATTCCATGATCTTCTCTCCGAAAGGAAAAAAGCTGGCGGATGCCGGCAAACGTGAGGAAGTCACCCGTACGTGTACGCTTACCCGTGCAGACCTGGAAGAACTAAGGGGTAAGTTCCCGGCATGGAAGGACGCGGATATGTTTGAGATTAAATGATATTTCCCAGATAAAATTTCGGATTTGAACATAAAAAAAGCGATTGCTGGTTATTCCCGGCAATCGCTTTTTTTGTGTTATGTGAAAATATGTGTTTACTTCACTTCCTCGAAATCAACATCCGTCACACCGCCATCCTGCTTGTTGTTTCCGGCGTTGCCACCGGCTTGTTGACCGAAGTCGGGACCCGGTTGTGCGCCACCCTGTGCATTCTGGGCATTGTACATTTCCTGGCTTGCAGCCTGGAATACGCTGTTCAGTTCCGCCATAGCGGCATCGATACCGGCGATATCCTGAGCCTTGTGAGCTTCTTTCAGCTTGTTCAAGGCTGTTTCGATAGGAGCCTTCTTGTCTGCCGGAAGTTTGTCACCCAGATCCTTCAACTGTTTTTCAGTCTGGAAGATCATGCTGTCGGCTTGGTTCAGTTTGTCGATACGTTCTTTTTCCTTCTTATCGGCTTCGGCGTTAGCTTGAGCTTCTTCTTTCATACGTTTTACTTCGTCGTCGCTCAAACCGCTGGAAGCCTCGATACGGATGCTCTGTACTTTTCCGGTGCCTTTGTCCTTGGCCGATACATTCAAGATACCGTTTGCGTCGATATCGAAGGTAACTTCGATCTGAGGAACACCACGCTGTGCGGCTGGAATTCCGTCGAGATGGAAACGGCCGATCGATTTATTGTCTTTAGCCAGTGAACGTTCACCCTGCAATACGTGGATCTCTACAGAAGGCTGGTTGTCAACGGCAGTTGTAAATGTCTCGGACTTCTTGGTAGGAATAGTCGTATTGGCTTCGATCAACTTGGTCATTACGCCACCCATTGTTTCGATACCCAATGACAACGGAGTAACATCGAGCAGCAGAACGTCTTTTACTTCACCTGTCAACACACCACCCTGGATGGCAGCACCTACAGCCACTACTTCGTCCGGATTGACACCTTTTGACGGAGCCTTGCCGAAGAATTTTTCAACGATGGCCTGTACAGCCGGAATACGTGTCGAACCACCTACCAGGATTACTTCGTCGATGTCGGAAGTGCTCAAACCTGCATCTTTCAAAGACTGGCGGCAAGGTTCGATACAAGCCTGGATCAGACTGTCGGCCAACTGTTCGAATTTAGCACGTGTCAGTGTCTTGACCAAGTGCTTTGGAACACCGTTTACCGGCATGATATACGGCAGGTTGATTTCCGTGCTTGTCGTGCTTGACAATTCGATTTTTGCTTTTTCAGCCGCTTCTTTCAAACGTTGCAAAGCCATCGGGTCCTTACGCAGGTCGACGCCTTCTTCGCGCAGGAATTCTTCTGCCAGCCAGTCGATGATCACATGGTCGAAGTCGTCACCTCCCAGGTGAGTATCACCGTTTGTGGATTTTACTTCAAACACACCGTCTCCTAATTCCAGAATAGAGATATCGAATGTACCGCCACCCAAGTCGAATACGGCGATCTTCATGTCTTTGTTCGTTTTGTCCAAACCGTAAGCCAAAGAAGCCGCAGTCGGTTCGTTTACGATACGGCGAACGTTCAGACCTGCGATTTCACCCGCTTCCTTGGTAGCCTGGCGCTGTGCGTCGCTAAAGTAGGCCGGAACGGTGATAACGGCTTCTGTCACTTCCTGTCCTAAATAGTCTTCAGCTGTTTTTTTCATCTTCTGAAGTACCATTGCGGAAATTTCCTGAGGAGTATAGAGGCGTCCTTCGATATCGACACGCGGTGTATTGTTGTCACCGCGGACTACCTTATAAGGTACGCGAGTGATCTCTTTCTGGACCTGGTCATAGGTTTCACCCATGAAACGTTTGATAGAGAATATTGTTTTTTCCGGGTTTGTGATAGCCTGACGTTTTGCAGGATCACCCACCTTACGTTCACCACCTTCAACAAATGCAACGATTGAAGGAGTCGTTCTTTTACCTTCGCTGTTTGCAATTACAACCGGTTCGTTACCTTCCAGCACGGCAACACAAGAGTTGGTTGTTCCTAAGTCGATTCCGATAATTTTTCCCATAATTGATTCTATTTTTATTGTTATTACTTTCTTTGTTTCCTGCTTTTTTCTCTTTCGAGTCGCATTAACCATTCTACAAATCGTATGCCAAAGTAACAAGGAGGGGGTTAGAAAAGTTCAGGTGGCAGGAAGTGTGACAATACGTCAGTTTTTGCATAGGTGCTTTGTTTGTATAAGTTCTATCTGAACTAAGGTATTTTATTAGATAAAAAATTAACAACCATACAGATTATCCCTGAACGTGTCCGCAAACATACATGTTTTTTTTAATTAATGCAAACATATGGAAACTTAATTTGCAGATATAATTCCATGAACCGCTCAAAGTAATGTTTGTTTTACCTTAGTTCAGATAGAACTGCGTCTTATTTTAATATCATGATAACAAAGGGAGGATATATGTTTGCGGACACAACTTGATTAGGTTATTGCTTTCCCACAAAGCATTCTCTAATTTTTTATAGTATCAATATTTTATGTTTAATATTATTACCTAATTAAAAATGCAAAGACAAAACTTGAATTTTTTATTGCGGATCAGTTTGATCGCGGTTCTGACAGGGCTGTTTGCCTTCCAGACATTTGCGCAGGGCAAGCTGGTCACGGGTGTTGTAAAAGACCAGTTGGGTGAACCCCTGATTGGTGTGAATGTGATGGAAAAGGGGACGACCAACGGGTCCATCACAGATGTGGACGGGAAATATAGCGTTTCCTTGAAGGGAATGAACTCAGTCCTCGTATTCTCTTATATCGGTTATGTTTCTCAGGAAATTCCGGTTTCAGGGAAAAGCAAGATCGACGTGATTCTGAAAGAAGACACGGAAGAGCTGGAAGAGGTCGTCGTGATCGGTTACGGCACGGCCAAGAAGAAGGATTTGACGGGGGCGATATCACGTGTTAAAGCGGAAAAGATGGAATCCGAAGCTCCTCGTTCCGTTCAGGACTTGCTACGTGCCAGCGCGGCAGGTTTGTCTATCTCCATGTCTACGGATGCAGCCGGCACTGCCGATCTGCAGGTTCGTGGAAAGAACTCCTTGAAGGCCGGTTCTTCTCCTTTGTTGGTTTTGGACGGAGTGATTTACGACGGTTCCTTGCAAGATATCAACCCGCTGGATATCGAAAGCATTGATGTGCTGAAAGATGCCAGCTCGGTAGCTGTCTACGGAGCGAAAGCAGCCAATGGTGTTGTCGCTATTACCACAAAAAAGGGAAAAACCGGAAAACCGGTGATCTCGTTTAACGCCAATGTCGGCATGGTCAGCAACGCGCGTTTACCTAAGACCGTCGACGGGGCAGGTTTCATCAAGTTCCGTCAAGAATATGGCGAAAGCCTGATGACCGAGGCCGAGAAGGCGGCACAACCGGGTAAATTTGTCGATCCCCGTACGTTGTCATCTGCCGGCATCGACCCGTTGAGCTGGTACAACTATGACCAGAAATCTCCCGTCTCCGTTCTGCCGGATGAACAGACGATGATCAATAAGTGGTTGACTCGCTTGAACTTCAAAACCATCGAGATGGAGAATTATTTGAACGGGATCGAGACGGACTGGGACGATGTTGTTTTCCAGACCGGTCTGCAACAAGACTATACGGTCAGCCTGTCTAACCGGAAGGAAGATTTCTCTTATTACTGGTCTTTGGGATATGCAGACCGTGAAGGGGTGAAAGTGGGCGACCGCTACCGCAATTTCCGTTCCCGCCTGAATATGGAGTCGAAGGTGACATCTTTTCTGACAGTGGGCGTCAATGCGCAGTTTGCCACCCGGTTAGGAGGTTATCTCGCGGCCGATGTAGGACAACGCGAAAACAACTCGCCTTTTACGACAAATGACATTGACATCCTGGACAGTCCCTACCGGATGTATCCTTCGGGTGACAACAACACGAAGAATCCTTTCTTCGACAACCTCTATCGTGACAGACGTGACATACATCACGATCTGAACGCAAACTTGTATGCCATTGTCAAATTGCCATTCGGTCTGGAATATCAGATGAATTTCACACCTCGTTACCATTGGTACGAATATATGAACCACGAATCATCCGAACATCCGGAATGGGCAGGTGACGGCGGCCGGTCCGAACGTAAGAATGAAAAGACGTTCAACTGGCAAATAGACAACATCGTCCGTTGGAAAAAAGAATTCGGCGAAGATCACCGGGTCGAGGCGACTTTCCTGGCCAACGCGGAAAAAGGGCAATGGTGGCAGACCATAGCAAGTAACAAGCTCTATTCGCCGAGCGACATATTGGGATTCCATAACCTTGGCGCCGGTACGGCTCCATCCGTTTCCAGCAATGACACCTATAGGACGGGAGATGCCTTGATGGGGCGCCTGTTCTATTCTTTCAAGGACAGATATATGGTGACAGCTTCCGTACGCCGTGACGGCTATTCGGCATTCGGGCAGATGAATCCGCGCGCCACCTTCCCCGCTGTCGCTTTGGGATGGGTGTTTACTTCGGAAAATTTCATGCAACGGACATCCGACTGGTTGAACTACGGTAAGTTGCGTTTCTCCTGGGGGCAGAACGGAAATCGTGACATCGGCCAGTACGAAGCATTGGCACAGCTGAACTCCGGTGCATATACCTATATCGATCCGAGCGGGAATGTATATCTGACTTCTCAAGTCTATATCAACCGTATGCCCAACAGCCAGCTGAAATGGGAACGGACAGCTTCTTACAACGTCGGTCTGGACTTCTCTCTGTTCGGAGACAAACTGAGCGGTAGCGTCGAAACGTATATGGCCGAATCGAACGACCTGTTGGTCAACCGTTCATTACCTTCCATCTTGGGATATGCCAGCGTGATGGCCAACCTGGGAGCTTTGACAAACCGGGGTTTCGAACTTTCCTTGAATGCGAATTTGATCAATCATGACAATTTCGCATGGAATTCAAGCGCCACTTTCTCATTTAACCGCCGTAAGGTCAAACACCTGTATGGCGATATGGAAGAAGTGAAAGACGAGAACGGGAAAGTGATCGGGTATAAAGAGGCCGACGACTATGAGAACAAATGGTTTATCGGACATGACACGGACCAGATCTGGGATTACGAGCGTGACGGAGTCTGGCAATTGGGCGAAGAAGAGGAAGCCTCGAAATATGGCAACAAACCGGGCGATTTCAAGTATATCGACCAGAACGGAGACGGCGTGTTGGATACGAAGGACAAAGTTTTCCAAGGATATACCACTCCGCGGTATGTATGGTCCTGGCGTAACGAATTCACGTTCATGAAAGACCTGACTCTTTCGTTCATGATGTATTCCCATATCGGACAGTACGGAACATTCAACCGTGCAGCCAATACCGGCGGCATGTACGACCGTTATACGATTGTCGACATACCCCGCTGGACGGCGGACAACCCGACGGACGACTATGCCCGCATCGGTTCTACCAACAAAGGCAGCAACTACGTGAAGAAAACGTTTGTCCGTATGGAAAACATCACTTTGTCCTACAATGTGCCGAAAAACCTGTTGAAGAAGATCGCCGTGCAGAACATGCGCTTCTCACTGGCTGTCCGCAACCCGTTCGTGATTACCGGTTGGAGTTTCGGTGATCCGGAAGGAGGCGACACGACATTGCGTACCGTTAACTTTGGTGTGAACTTTACTTTATAAATAAATCGATTAATAAAAGTATGAATCTCAATAAGAAAAAATATGTGATCCTGGCATTGGCGGCCTTGCCCATGCTGAACTCGTGTAGTGAAAGCTGGCTGGAACCGAAACCGCTGTCTTTCTATTCACCGGAAAACACCTATGTGAATGCCGAGGGATTGTATGCTGCTCTGACAGCCTGTGAACGTAACATGCGTCATGAATTTTTCGGAGACGGCGCCCCGATCCTCACTGAAATGTATCTGACTGATATCGCCATTCATGGCAAGACGGACGAAAGCGCATCTCTGGTCGACCTGGACAACGAGATGTTGCCGTCGCGTACGAAGAGCGATATGAAAGGAAAAAACAAATGGTATTGGGAAGAAGGTTTCAAGGGGATCAAATATGCCAATATCGCGATCAGCCGTCTGGATGCCGCCAAGTATAAAGACGACGCGGAGCGCAACGCCGTGCTGGGTGCCGCCTATTTCCAGCGTGCTTACAGATACTACAAGCTGACGCATCAATTCGGCGATGTCCCTTATCTGAACAGGGAAATTACGGAACCCAAACTGGACTTTTACACCTATGACCGTTGGAGTATCCTGGAGCAATGCAAGAAAGACCTGGAGTTCGCTTACCAATGGGTCCCGGAGGTACAGCCGCGCGGACGTGCCAACAAAGATGCTTGCGGCGTCTTGTTGATGAAGTTGTGTATGGCTACCGGCGACTTCGACCGGGCCATTGCGGTCGGCAAGGAGGTCGTAAGCCGGCATCCTTTGATGACTCAGCGTTTTACGGCCAACAAGACGAAACCGAACACCAACCTGATGCACGACCTGCACAGTGTGGAGGCAAAGACGGATATGGGCAACACCGAAGGGATCATGTATGTGGTCGCTCATCCGAGCACCACGCCGTTGGATAAAGACAACCGTATCTATACCATGCGCAACGCGTTGCCTTATTGGGCGAAAGGCGGCGCTATCAAGACGCCGGACGGAAAGACCGGGACTGCCATCACGCCTGACGGAGCGGATAAAAATACGGTTATCGACAACGATACGAAATATGGACGCGGGATCGGAACCTGCCGCCCGACCAACTATTACCAGTATGAAATCTGGACCGGCAAGGAAAAGAACGACCTCCGCGGCCCGTTCAATCATGACAGTTGGACGCGGATGGAAGACTTGCGTTACAATGATCCCGGCCTGAAGAAGTCGGGCAACCCTTACTACGGGCAGAACCTGGTCCGTCCGGTCGACCTTTCCGTCGCCGACTCGATCCGTTGCTGGTATATGTGGCCGCACTACAAAGTGTTTGTCCCGGATCCTACGAAGACGCAGGACTTCCAGGGCGGCGAAACTCCGTGGTATGTGTATCGCTCGGCCGAAGTCTATCTGATGATGGCGGAATGCTATTATTGGAAAGGTGATGCGGCAAACGAGGCCGCGATGCTGAATGTGGTTCGCGAACGTGCCGGAGCCGAACCGCTGGGCGCCAATGTCGGTATCGCCGATGTGCTGGCTGAACGGGCACGCGAATTGTATTATGAAGAGAACCGCCATGTCGAGCTTGTACGTATCTCCTACCTGTATGCCAAGACCGGAAAGGCTTGCGAAGCCTTGGACGGACGTGTCTACAAACTGGATAATATTTCCGGACCGGGCGGAGTAGGGACCAATTGCAAGGATGCAGGCGTGAACTTCTATTTCGACTGGGTGATGGCTCATAACAATTTCTTCAACAAAGGAGTCAAGATTCCGAACGGAGAGTATCGCATGAGCGTGCACCATCTCTTATGGCCGATTCCTGAAACCGCCATCACCAGCAACACCGGTGGCGTGATCAACCAGAACATCGGCTATCCGGGTGCTGAAAACAATCAGGAACCGCTCAAGGTGGAACCGGTCGACCCCGCCATCTGATCCTCCCCGAAAGAAAAGCGCACACATAACAACAACCGTGCAGACAAGAGGCGTACAGCCACGCAGGGAATCTCCCCGTGGCGCGTGCGCCTCTTCCTTTTTCCCTTATCTTTTCCTATACTCCTTCACCGCATCGAACGACGGACACGCCTTCTGCGGGTTCAAGTCGCGGTGCCCCACGGTGAGGGCTGCCGGGAATTGCCGCCCCAACTCCTGTACCAACTGCACCAAGGCAGCCTTTTGGGCAGGTGTGCGGGTGTCTGCCGGGCGGCCTTTGTCGTCCAGTCCCCCTTCGTAACAGATGCCGATGCTGTGGCGGTTGTGACCGAAGCAGTGCGCCCCCTCCCGGGAGAGCGGCCGGCCGGGGTGTACCCGGCCGTCGCGTGTGATGTAGTAGTGGTAGCCGATGTCGCGGAAGTGCCGGTTCTCGATATGATCCCGGCGGCAATCCTCGAACGGATAGGGCTGCCCGCGGCGCGTGGCGCTGCAATGGATGATGAATAGTGTGATACGTCTCATGTCTCCTTCCCTTAGATGCAGGCCGTGACGCCGAAAGCACTGCCGATGGCCGTAGCCACGACGATGATTACTTTGAGGATGACTCCCCAGATCGATTTCTTTCCGTTCTTTTCTTCCATGATGATTTACGATTTTATGATTTATGGTTTATGATTTACGATTATTTCCGGAGAATCAAAGTTCCCCCGGCCGTTCATCCTCTCCGCCGCCTCCGCCGGAGATGCCGCCTTCGATGTCATAGGGCGAAAGCTCCTTGAGCTGCGCTTCGAGGCGCAACTGGTTGATGGCGAGGGTCCCTGTCGCGCGGCATTTGAGGCGCAACCCGACCACGTTTGAGACGACCGACCAGTCTTTCGACGTCTCGGCAGGTTTCCCGCGGATGCCCACGCCGAAGATGGCGAGATCGTCCAGCTTCACGTTCTTCCCGTCCAGCAGCAACTCCTTGATGCAGGAGGTCATGTCCTTGAGGACCCCGTGGATCGCCCCTTGTGAATACGGCGTGTTGTGCTTGGCCATGTGTTCGGCCAGAGCGCGCGTGTCGAGCGTCTCGTCTGCCACCGCCCGCGCCAGCCACTTGCCGCTGAGCTTCGTGGCCTTGGTCTGGTTCTGATACTTCTTGTAACGAATCATACTTGTTTGATTTTAAAGTGAATAATAGAGATGAATACCGATGCCGTCCCGGGAAGCTGCCCTGCCTTTCCTCCCTTTCCGGTAGAACAAAGATAGCACCCCCGCCCTGCGCCGTCGCGCGTAAAGGGGAGTTGCGGGGAGTTGAACGGCGATAAAGCTCTTTGTCGCTGCCACTATAGGCTGTATCAACTTCGGATTTTTGTCTCCTCCCTATTGACTTTTTACCGAAAAAACATATCTTTGTCCGGAAGAATAAGACAATCTTGTTCGTTTTTATTCATTTAATTGAAACATAAGACTATGGGGAAATTTGTCAATCCGTTTACAGACGTGGGATTTAAGGTCATTTTCGGTTCGGAGTTCAGCAAGGACATGCTGCTGTTTTTTCTCAACGGACTGCTGGAAGGAGAATACGAAGTGGTCGATCTCACATTCTTGGACAAGGAAGATCATGGAGGGAACGTGAGCGATCGTGGAATTGTCTATGACATCTATTGTCGTACATCCGATGGGAAATATATCATCGTGGAAATGCAAAACCGCTGGCACAGCTGCTTTTTGGACCGGACGCTCTATTATGTATGTCGGGGTGTCAGCCGTCAGATGGGGAAGAACCGTTTTTCTTCCGGGGCGGATCAACCCAAAGACTATGGCGACCGTTATCGGTTGTCTGCCGTCTATGGCATCTTTCTGATGAACTTCAAGGAAGAAGGCCTGGATCGGAAGTTCCGTACCGACACAACGATTATTGACCGGGATACGGGAAGAGTGGTGAACGCACATTTCCGTCAGATTTATCTGCAATTCCCCTTTTTCACGAAAGAACTTCATGAATGCTGTACATTATTTGAAAAATGGTTATATACATTGAAGCATATGGAAAACTGGGACAGAATGCCTGAAGCGTTAAGGGAGCAAGTATTCAAACGTCTGGAGGAATTAGCCAAAGTAGCAAATCTCTCCGAAGACAACAGAGTCGCTTATGACAAAGCCCTCGACTACTATTACATAGCCGAAACCGTCCGGCATGACGAGTATGTAAAGGCGGTGGAGAAAGGTATGGAGAAAGTCGCCTGTCAAATGCTTAAAGACGGTCTTTCACCGGAGTTTATATCCCGCTACACCGGTCTTTCCGCCACGAGGATCGAAGAGTTGGAGATGTAACCTTGATCTTTTTTTGCAGGGAGTGGTATTGTGTTGATTTTCATCTTGATATAATTTGTTTTGCTCTGTTTTTTTACTATCTTTGTAAGACACTCAAACAAAATATACATGGAAAAACAGACTGATTTCCGCATCCGCAGTTACGGCCGTACGGAGTTGGCGCAACTCTACAATCCCTGCCTGACGCCCAAGGCCGCCTACCGTAAGCTGGTCGGGTGGATCGACCATTATCCCGGCCTCGCCGTCCGCCTCGCCGAGCTTGGCAAACTTCCCCGTTCGCGTTCCTACACGCCTGCCCAGGTACGGGAGATCGTCGAGGCGCTCGGCGAACCCTAACCCATAGCTTTAGGGTGGCTAAGGCTATGGGTCAGGGAGGCTAAAGCATAGCTTTTCTGTTACTTTTGGCTTGATCCAAAAGTAACCAAAAGATCAAGGCTTAACCGTCCGGGCTACTCCGGGCAAAGACTACGCTGTCGCCTGCTTCTCTACGATCCCGCATCAAGTGCGGGAACAGGCTTGTCTCCGTGCCCCGCACGGGGCCGCAAAAGAACTGTCGGCATCGGCCATCCCCAAAGAGCCGTCAGGCTCTATTTCCGGCCTAAGCTGGTGAGCGTTAAGCGCAGAGACCGTAGTGAGCGTCCGGAGCGTCTGCTGTTTGAGCGAAGCGAGTTTCAGACGCGACAGCGAACGGAGGGAACGGAGTAGCGAAGCAGGTTCGGCCTTGAACTTTTGGTTACTTTTCTTTCAAGAGAAAAGTAACAGATAAAACTTTTTGCATGAAATAAATGAAAAGGGGGTGTTGAAAAAAACCATTGTTGATTATCAGTGTTTTATGGTGAAAGATGAAAGATAGAAGCCTGTTTCTGTAAAAGTTTTGGAAAAATGAATTAAAAAACGCCGCCTTTAAGGTGACGTTTTTTAATTCAAACTCGGAAAAGTTTTACAAAAAGGCCTTTTTATCTTTCATCTTTCACCTGTCATAACGGAGAAGAGGGGTTATCCGGTTCAGGAAGGATACCTTTTATCTCGTCTGTCGTACGTTCGGCGACCAGCCAAAAAGAGCCGTGTTTCGTCCGTGTGTTTGTATAGCCGAGCTCTTTAAAAACTCTTCCGACCTGCACCGCATTCAGCCGGATGCTGCCGCCGAAGCGGGCGACGATCTGGCTGGCGGTGACGTAGCTTCCCTTTTCATAATCGACCGGGTGGCGGTAGTACATCAGGATCAGTTCGCGTGCGGGGTTGGGCGTTTCGAAACGGCGGTTCGCACGGTTCAGCTCCTCGATCTCGTCCTCCTTGAACCAGTAGCAGAAGCCACTGTCGAGCAGCGCTTTCGCCTGTGCGTAGAGCCCCTCGTAGTCAATCTGTGCGTTCCAGGGGTTGTCGATCGCCTCGACCTCGAACGGCAGCCAGCGGCGGTTGCCGGTGTCGTCGGTGAGGAACTGGAGGTTGTTGCCGGTGGCGCAGAACGAGGCCACGTGGGGCAGGTGCACCTTGTTGCGCCCGTAGGCGGGACGTTCGTTCACATAGAGCGTGGTGGTCATGGCCTTGAGCTGGTTCAGCTCGCTGTGCTGCATGGAGTCGATCTCCTCGAAGTTGACGAGCAGGTTCTCCGTCATGGTGAAGAGGTCATCTTTCGTGAGCCGCTGCGAGTTGGTCTTGGAGGTGTAGTAACGTCTGAGGGCAGGTGGCAGGAGGTTCTGGAAGAACGACGTCTTGAAGCATCCCTGCCGCCCGATCAGGACGAGGATGACATGGTTGACCACCTTCGGGTCGAGTGCGGCGGCTATCATCCCGACGAACCAGCGGCGGAAACAGAAATCAAACCGTGCGGTGTCGCCATCGGCCGGGTGCACCATTGCCGCCAGTTTGCCGATATGGTCCGTCACGCCGTCCCACGGCCCCGCCTTTTCGAGAAACTCCTCCAGCGGGTGGTAGCGGGGCGCGAAGTCGGAGAGCAGGAGCGTGCGCAGGTGGAAGAGGTCGGCCTCCAGCCCGCCGCGGCGCATGGAGCACCAGAGGGAGTTCTCGACCGTGTCGTTCATGGGACCCCAGTCTTCGGGTGCGGGGATGCCGTCGGTGACGGGGCGGTATTCGAGCTGGTGTGTCAGTTGGTTCATCCGCAGTTGCATGTAGCCGCCGATGAAGCACTCCATCTCTTCGACCGTGGCCTTGCGCTGCCGCCCGTTTCCGTTGCGGGGGGAGAGATCGGAAAGTTTCATCGTGGCGTGCTCGGCAGTCAGGGCGTAGCAGCTCTTGGCTGTGGAGCGGACGGAGGCCGCGTCATAGTCGGAAAACAGTTCGACGGCTCACGCCTCGGCTTCGGCCTCCGGCACACCGAAACGGTTCATCAGGTAGAGGCACCGGCTGATGTAGTCGTTGTGGCTGCCGGCCGCGTAGCGGACGCCCTCTTCTTCCACAAGCCGGCGTACGGTGCTTTCGGCGCGTGTGGCCGATGTCTTCCGTCCTTTGTGTCTCTTCCCGGCGGCGGTGTCCTGTTTGGGTCCGGCCTTGGCAGTGGGGGAGGTGAACTCCATCCGTTCGGCGTCGGGGCGGTAGAGCGCGTCGGGATCGTGGCAGATCACGGACATGCGGGTAGCGTTCTTGCACTGCCGGTCGATGGCGATGCCGGTGAGCCGGGCGTAGTAGGCGTTAACCGTCTGCCAGGCGGCGGGGAAGTTCTCTGCCGTCACATCGCCCTCCATCCGGGCGATGACACGTATGCCGCGTCCGGACAAGGTCTTGTAGACAAGGAACGAGTGCGGGTCGGCCTTTACCCGCTCGAGGGCCTCGCCGAAGATCGCTTCGGGGATGTCGTCGATGTCTACCATGATGGCGCCCGGATAGCCTTTGATGTGCTTCGAGGAGCGTCCTCCCTCGAGGAGGACGGAAGGGATGAAGGCCGGTTGGTTCTGCTTGATCCGGCTTTGCTGCCGTTTCGAGGTTTCGGGATCTTGCCCCTCTGCGGCCGCAAGCGCGCGGAACAGGGCGGTGGCGGCGGTATGGCGCTCGCCGGTCAGTTCTTGTACGATTTCTTCCCATGTGCAGGGAGAGGGGGTGGTTGCGCGAAGCGAGAGGAAGCGCGAGGGGCGGAATGTGTTTTCCATGTAAAAATGTTTTATTAAATTTGTTCAATGTCCAGATGTGCTGTTGGGGAACGAAGCGTTCGGATTAGCCTCTGAAACTTTTGACAAGTTTACGTATTTATCCGTTCATATTGTCCCCGACATGTTGGGGTCATTGTGAATGAATAACAATGAAAATAGTCATAATTAAATATTTATAACATGAAAACGGTGTTTACATTCCCTTCCTTGGGGCTTTTCGTCGAAAAGCTGATGAGACGTTTCCGGATAACCGAGCGTCTTTACAAAAGCGAACTGTTTGCCGGTAGCCGCAGCTACGGTGCGATCAAAAAGGGGGCGACCTCCGTCTGAGCTACTACGCCCGCCTTGCCACCCTCGTTTACGACCTTGCCGGCGAAGAGGAGTTCCGCCGCCTGGCACATGAGGCGGTGGAGCTGTATATACGGGAGAAGAAGAAGAAGGGGGAAGAAGCTTGATGTTTTCTGCATGATGTTTTTTGTCCAAGCGTTTGATTTTTATTTTTTTTATCCGTATATTGCAATCGGTATCCGGCATTGTCGGGCCGGATGTATTAATAACCGGTAAAATTTAATATCATGAAGCGATTAGGAGAAATCAAAGTAGGGAAAAGGTTGTCGGATGATTCTTCACCTTATATTTCATGTTAAGTATGTGTCGATTTTTTTTTGTGTTGCTATTATCTGTAATTCATCTGTTTTTAACAGCGCAGGAGGTTATGTTGATAAATGTACCGTCTGTAGGTGCGGTAGCTAAAGGACAAAATTTTTTCAGTATTGAATATGTACCCTTGGAGACGACTCCTGATTGTTTGATTGATTATTGGCCTCTTTTTTATGTAACAGATGACTATATTGTAGTCTCTTGTGTTTCAAAGAAAGCTTTTTTGTTTGACCGGAAATCGGGCCGTTTCATACATGAAATCGGGAGAAAAGGAGAAGGACCGGGGGAATATTATGGATTTTGGTCAGTTTCGGGTTTTTGTGAAAAAGAGCAACTCCTGTATGTTTGTGAGTTTGTCCGTTGGAAAGGGTATGATATAAAGACCGGAAAATTGAAACAGGTTCTGAAAATGCCCGGTAAGAAATATACGATCCAAAACCCTTACTTGTATAAGCCGGGTGTCTATTTGGGGTATACCAATAATACAACGGGCAAAACACCTTATAAGATGGTCGCTTTTGACAAGAATGGTGTCATTTCTAAAATATATCCGAATTATGACGAAGTAGAATTGGATACAAAGAAAGACGGCACGCCGATTAATGCCGGTCTGTTTTACGAATATGGGGGAGATACTTACTTCCATGCTCCGGGAACGGATAGTCTATTCAGGGTTACGGAAACGGAACTGGTTCCTTATGCCTGCTTTAAACATCCGAAAGATATGTCGATTGAAGTTTTAGGAGAAACGGAGAGGTTTGTAGTATTTAAAGCTATTGTGAAAATGCAGTCTCATATTGCATTTTATGATAAAATGAAAAACACGTGTTATATGGATCCGGGTTGGGATAGTCCGATTGAACAATATTTATACTCTAAATCCACACGATTTAGATTCAACAAGAACCGGGAATTGACAACTACTTTAAATCCTGAAGATATTTTGCAATATATCGAAAACCATCCGGAAAGCAAGAATAAGTTGGACAAGCGTCTGCTCGACTTGCAGGAGGATGATAATCCTGTGGTGATGATATTGAAACTGAAAGAATGATATTTTACCAAAACGCTTGATTCCTGTTTTTTTATCCGTATATTGCAATCGCTATCCGGTTTTGTCGGGCCGGATGTATTAATAACCGGTAAAATTTAATATTATGAAGCGATTAGGAGAAATCAAAGTAGGGAAAAGGTTGTCGGACGACGAGATGAAACGGATTAAAGCCGGGAGCTTGCTTTGTGGGAGAACGAAAGATGGCAGTGTTATTTATACTTTCCAGGTGGATAGTTCGAGTTCTGCTGTGGGATATGCTTGGTGTGATGCTTGGGTCGCATTTGGTTATCGTTGTTGTTGTCAAGAAACAACCTCTCCTTATATCTTGTGTTGAATATGTTTATTAAAGGATGGTTATTTTTCTTTTTCCCCCTTTTTTTACAGGCACAAAAGCAAATTGCAGTTCCTGATTTGGAAAAGAAAAATGGGGAACTGATGGGGTGTGAGGTCGAATGTATTCCTTTGGAGACATCTTCCGGCTGTTTGCTGAATGCTGGCACAACTATATATGTGACAGAATTCAATATTATTGTGGCGGAATATTTTGGAAAAGCTTATTTGTTTGATCGTCAAGATGGGCATTTTATACATGAGATAGGCCGTAGGGGGCAAGGACCGGGGGAATACACGGGGTGGTGGCTTGCTGCCGGTTTTGACGAGCAAGAACAAATTCTTTATAACTGGGAGATAGGGAAGTGGAAAGGATACGATGTAAAGAGCGGTCAATTGAAGTGCTCTTTGAAAGTGCCGGAAAATATGGCAATTTTGAATCCGTTTGTTTATAAGCCGGGATTGTTTTTGGGATATACGACAAATGTGACAGGAAAGACTCCGACTAAACTGGCTGT
>JAAGKN010000273.1_pt1 | contig 69885 bp, 72 predicted proteins | sample 6206371 | NCBI WGS metagenome assembly JAAGKN01 (sample SAMN11533720, study PRJNA540317) | gut metagenome | isolation source: fecal pellets from male and female animal of same cohort | host: Peromyscus leucopus | place: USA:CA | collected 2017
AGTTTCTTGTGTTTTTTTCTGTTTATAGTTTTTTGTTGTTTCTTTTCTTTTTCTTTTCGGCTGGTTATGCTTTTTTGCGTATTTTTCTGCTGACATGCTCCGAACGCTCCCGCTCTTCTTTGTCTTGGTCCATAACGCAGTGTATTCCCCTGTCTTTCATGGCTTGGGAGTCATGGATATGTATTGACGACATTTCCCCGTCAGGTTTCAGCAACACCTTTATTCCGATAAATGCCATGCCAATAGCAATAATTAACACCGAAAGTAATATAGTTTCAATCATTTTTCGTATCTTTGCAACACATTTCTGATGTATTCAGGTGCAAAATTAGTAAAAAAAGTTCATATAACCTTATTAATTATACTAAATAATGACTAAAAATGAATTAAAACCACAAATTGTGTTTGATGAGTTCGCGAAAATAAACAAAATCCCGCGTCCTTCAAAGCATGAGGAAAAGATTATAGAGTATCTCAAGAATGTCGGTGAAGAATTAGGGCTTCCGACAAAGGTGGATGAAGCAGGCAATGTTGTCATTTGCAAGCCTGCCACTCCGGGATACGAGGAAAAACCGACTGTGATATTGCAGTCGCACATGGACATGGTCTGCGAAAGCCTTGCAGGCAAGGAAATTGATTTCGAGACTGACCCGATAGAGACTTACGTCGAGGGCGAGTGGCTGAAGGCTGACCGCACGACTCTCGGTGCTGATGACGGCATCGGTGTGGCTATGGAGCTTGCGTTGCTGCGTTCCGATGATGTTGAGCATGGACCTATAGAGTGCGTGTTCACTCGTGACGAGGAGACCGGACTCACCGGTGCTATGGGCATCAAGGAAGGTTTCATGACCGGTGATTACCTCATCAATCTGGACTCGGAGGATGAAGGCCAGTTCTTCATCTCTTGTGCAGGCGGCATTGGCACGACAGCAGTGTTCAAGTACGACAGGGAGGAGGTTGGAAATGATTTCTTCTTTGTGGAGGCAGAAATAAAGGGACTGCTGGGAGGGCATTCCGGAGACGACATCAACAAGAAGCGTGCGAATTCCATCAAGCTGATGGCGCGTTTCCTCTACAATGAGATGCAGAAGATGCCGGTGCGCCTTGTCTCATTTGAAGGAGGAAAGGCTCACAATGCCATTCCGCGTGACTGCAAGGCTGTTTTTGCCGTTCCTGTGTCAAAGAAGGAAGAGGTGAAAGTGGATTGGAACATATTTGCCTCGGAAGTTGCTGACGAGTATCATGCTACGGAGCCAAGCATAGAAATGCTTATGGGTTCGGCGGAGACCGGTCAGGTGATAAAGGAAGAAGCCTCAAATCGTATTATCCGTTGCCTGCAGGCTGTTGACAACGGAGTGTTCGCAATGTGTCAGGACGAAGAACTTTCCTGGCTTGTGGAAACATCAAGCAATCTTGCAAGCGTTCGCACACAATGCAATGAAATGGAGATTGTTACATCGCAGCGTTCTTGTGTCATGAGCCAGCGTGATAACATCGCAGCCACAGTGAAGGCGTGCTTTGAACTCGCAGGTGCAGAAGTGGAGCAGGGCGACGGTTACCCTGCTTGGCAGCCACGTGCAAACTCACATCTTGTTGATGTTACTGCAGAGACTTACTGCAAGTTGTTTGGCAAGGAGCCTAAGATTTTGGGAATACATGCAGGACTGGAATGCGGATTGTTTGCAGAGCGTTATCCGAATCTCGACATGGTGAGTATGGGTCCGACGCTCCGTGGCGTGCACTCTCCGGACGAGAAGCTTCACATACCGTCAGTGCAGATGGTGTGGGATCATTTGCTTGAGATACTGAAGAATATCTGATAATATTCATAGGACGAAGATGCGAGGGTGCCATGTCGTTGTGTGCATTCTTGTATCTTCGTCTTATTGTTTTTTGGCGTTTGCATCTCATTGGATGCAAATGTGGAATCCTATTTTTGATTGAAATTGAATAAACGGAAAATATTATTTGCGCTGTCGCTGATATGCTTTTTCAGCGTCAGTTCTTTTGCTATAGGACATCCTAAACGAGAAGTTAGGGCTGTGTGGCTGACCACCATAGGCGGACTTGACTGGCCGCATTCCTACTCCCAGTCACAGAACAGCATGGCATGGCAGCAGGAAGAGTTGCGGAAAATTCTTGACAAACTCCAGCGCGCAAACATCAATACAGTGTTGATTCAGACGCGTATACGTGCGACAAGCATCTTCCAAACGACAGCATCTTCGGGCAACGAACCGTGGGACGGATGCCTGTCAGGCTTCCCTGGAAAGTCTCCGGGATATGATGCTCTTTCCTTTGCCGTGGAAGAATGCCACCGCCGCGGCATGGAGTGCCATGCATGGGTAGTTGCCATTCCCGTAGGAAAATGGAATGGTGTGGGATGCTGGCATCTCCGCAATTCGCAGCCGGGAATTGTCTATCGGATAGGGCAGGAGGGCTACATGCGTCCGGAAGACTCGCGCACGGCTGCTTATCTGGCGCGTTATTGTGCGGACATTGCACGACGATACGATGTTGACGGTATAAGTCTTGATTATATTCGTTATCCGGAAGCACAGGCGAAATTGCCGCGTGCAGATGTCGGAAGGGCGAATATCACTCGTATCGTGAAAGCTGTGCACGATTCTGTGCGGGCTGTGAAGCCATGGGTGAAGCTGAGTTGTTCCCCTGTTGGCAAACATGATGATACAAACCGCTTTTGGAGCCGTGGCTGGAATGCGCGAAGCCGTGTGCTGCAGGATGCCAAGGAGTGGATGCGCTTGGGATATATGGACCAAGAATATCCGATGATGTATTTCCGTGGAGACAATTTCTATCCTTTCGCTGTCGACTGGATAGAAGGTTGCCATGGCAAGGCAATTGTGCCGGGACTGGGAATTTACATGCTGCATCCGCATGAGAGCAATTGGAGTTTGGATGACATTACGCGTGAGCTCTATGTCCTTCGTCATGAAGGTGCAGGCTTTTGCATGTTCCGTTCAAAGTTTTTCACAGATAATGTTAAGGGTATTTATGACTTCGTGAGTCAGAGTTTTTGCCGTTACCCTGCCATAGTGCCTGTGATGTGTGGGCGTGAAAGTGATGCTGTCCCTGCTCCTACTGATATAAAAGTCTTCAGTTCTGCTGGGGGGGCAAATGTGAGTTGGAGTAGCAATGGGAAAGACTTATTATATAATGTATATGTATCGGATTCTTATCCTGTGGATGTGAGCAAGGCTGAGAATCTGCTGTGCGTGCGTAGAAAGGGAACATCAATAGCAATCACCAAACCAATGAAAATGTTCTTTGCTGTCACTGCGATGGACCGTTATGGCAATGAAAGCAAGCCGTGCCAGCAGCCGTGTGCAAAACTTCCTGAAGAGATAAAGCCCGGTTGGTATTGGGTGACTCACCCGCTTGGCAGATAGTATGTCTGTGCTTTCTGCAAAAGAAAAGTGTGGTCTTTATAAAATAAAGTTTGCCTTGACGGGCAATAAGAAAATGAAGTGTGACCTTTCGGATGACGGAAGGTCACATTTTTATTGGTCGGAGGTAACCTTTTGCAGTACAAAAGGTCACCTTCGATTTGCTATGCCATTAAGAGGGGATTTTATGGGAAAAACCGGCATTTTTATCGCTTTTCACCTCTAAAAAACAACAAAAATGCAGGAAAAATGAAAAAAGTTCCCGAAATCCTTGCACAGTTCATGAAAAAGTCGTACCTTTGCACTCGCAATTAGGAAATCACTCATCCTTTGCAGGCAAGCAAAGCCTTTTGGAGAGATGGCAGAGTGGTCGATTGCATCGGTCTTGAAAACCGACGTACTGAGAGGTACCGGGGGTTCGAATCCCTCTCTCTCCGCTAAGGGCTCTTGAAGAAATTCATGAGCCCTTTTCATTTATTAATCCCACAAATGGGAAAGGAATATGATTTTCATGGAGAGATTGTGCATCCTAAAAATGTAACCATAATAAATATAAAAAGAAATGTATCCACTTTTGTTTGAGCCAAATCTACATACTGTGGTTTGGGGAGGGAATAGACTTGAAGAATGGAAAGGAGTTGTCAGGACTGGTTCACCTGTTGGGGAGTCATGGGAAGTAAGTTGTGTGCCTTCATCAACATCGGTCATTGCTAATGGCAAGTGGAAAGGCAGATTGCTTTCAGAAGTTATCAAGGAGTACCCGTATGGAATACTTGGGGAGAAAGTTGCCAAGAAATATGATTGTGAGTTGCCTTTGCTCGTGAAATTTATTGATGCAGAGCAGGATTTGTCCATACAAGTCCACCCTGATGATGAGATGGCGCAGAGAGAGCATGGCAAGATGGGCAAAAGTGAAATGTGGTACATCATTGATGCAAAGCCAGGTTCTTATCTTTATGCCGGTTTCAAGGAAACTCTTACACCGGAGGAGTATGCCAGAAAGGTTGCGGACGGAACAATATGCGAGAGTCTTGCAAAGCACGAGGTTCACAAGGGGGATGTTTTCTATCTTCCTGCCGGAAGGGTTCACGCCATTTGTGGCGGAATTTTTCTTGCGGAAGTGCAGCAGTCTTCCGATGTGACTTACCGTATATTTGATTATAACCGCCCGGGCATAGACGGCAAGCCTCGTGAGCTTCATACAGAACTTGCATCAAAGGCTCTTGACTTTGAGGTTATAGACGAGTACCGTACGATTTATGATGATGATGCTCATCGCGCAAACCACTGCATAGACTCACCGTTCTTCAATGTCCGTGTCGTGGATGTCGAGGCTCCTTTTCATCGTAATCTTCTGAAATACGATTCTTTTATAATAACGATGTGCTTGGAAGGAGACTGCAAGTTGCGTATGCGCTCTGAGTTGTCTTTGGAGTCTGAGGTTGTTCTTAATGAAGGACATTCGTGCCTTATTCCGGCAGATATAGCTGATTATGACGTGATTCCGTTGAATGGCAGGTCATTGTTGCTGGACGCTTTCATAGACAATAAGGACCGTTCACTGTTGTCACGTGCGACGCGGTTCCTGCATATTACAGACAAATAGTTTTTTCTTACGTATGGCATAGCAGATGCTTTTGCGTTCATGCGGATTGAGGAAAATGAGATGCTCCCTGAAAGATTCCAAACTGTTTTTGGGGACATCTCATTTTTTTTTTGTACCTTTGCATCATAAACTTAATAAAAACATTAGAATTTTATGGCAGATACAAAGAATTATAGGATTGGAGTTGATTATAAGCTCTATACAGTTGGAGATAATGGAGAGCGCGTTCTTGAGGAAGAGACAACAAAGGACGTGCCGTTCCGCTATCTTTCCGGTTTTGCGATGACATTGGATAAGTTTGAAGAGGAGACCGTCGGACTTAATGTCGGTGACACTTTTGACTTCACCATTGAGAAGGAAGATGCTTATGGTGACTATTTCGCTGACCGTGTGCTTGATTTGGGTAAGGACATGTTCTCTATTGACGGAAAGTTTGATGCGGAGAACATAAAGGTCGGAGCTATTGTGCCTTTGCAGAATGAGGATGGCGCACGTTTCTTCGGACATGTGCTTGAAATCACTGACACGATGGTGAAGATGGACCTTAATCATCCTTTGGCAGGTCGCAGACTGAATTTTGTCGGCAGCATTGTTGAAAAGATTGAGGCTTCGGCACAGGAGATTCAGGCAATGATGTCGCATCTTGCCGGTGAGGGCGGTTGCGGAAGTTGCGGCGGTGGTTGTCATGGCGGCGACTGCGGAAGTTGTGCGGGTGGCTGTGGCGGCTGCAAATAACCGGAATAGTCAGGAATAGAATAATCATCAATAATATATCCGATTACTATGTCGAATAGCACAGGTACAATCTTCACATTGACAACTTTCGGTGAAAGCCATGGTGCTGCCATTGGCGGTATTGTTGATGGTATGCCGGCTGGAATAGAAATAGACGAAAGGTTTGTTCAGCAAGAGCTGAACCGCCGCCGTCCCGGTCAGAGTGCGATAACCACAAGCCGTAATGAGCCGGACAAGGTTGAGTTTCTCAGTGGAATATTTGAAGGAAAATCAACAGGATGTCCTATTGGATTTGTCGTTTATAACCAAAACCAGCATTCTCAGGATTATGAGAATATGCGTTGCCTGTTCCGTCCGTCCCATGCTGATTTCACATACCACGAGAAATATGGCATACGTGACCATCGTGGTGGTGGCAGAACCTCTGCCCGCATAACCATCAGCAGATGTGTCGCCGGTGCATTGGCAAAACTTGTGCTGCGACAGATTGGTGTGGAGATTCATGCATACACAATGCAGGTTGGAAATGTCGGTATAGGAAAGGATTATCAGAAATACGACCTGTCATTGTCGGAGACAAATGCTGTCCGTTGTCCTGATTTGCAGAAGGCAGCGGAAATGGAACAGCTGATAAAGGAAGTGAAGTCAGAAGGTGATACCATTGGTGGTATAATCCAATGTGTGGTGAAAGGATGTCCTGTAGGACTTGGTTCACCGGAGTTTGACAAGCTTCATGCTGTCCTTGGCAAAGCAATGTTGAGCATCAATGCTGTTAAGGGCTTTGAGTACGGTGATGGTTTCGATTGTATATGTGCTCGTGGTTCGGAACAGAACGATGTGTTCTATAAGGATGCGGACGGTTCTGTGCGGACACGAACTAACCATAGCGGCGGAATTCAAGGCGGACTGTCGAATGGGCAGGATATTGTCTTCCGTGTAGCTTTTAAGCCTGTTGCTACATTGCTGAGAGAACAGGACACAATCGACATGGAAGGGAATCCTACTGTGCTGAAGGCAAAGGGACGCCATGATCCTTGTGTTCTGCCACGTGCAGTTCCTATTGTTGAGGCTATGGCTGCGATGGTTATACTTGATGAATATCTTAAGAACAGAAGTGTAAGATAATAAGAAAACTGCTGAGAACTAATTTATATGGAGTTTTATAAATTGGTTCTCAGCAGTTTCTTTATTTTAGGAGAGAATTTATTCCGAGAGAATTTGTGCGTAAATCCTTTCAAAATGATTGCGGAGGAGAGTGGGGGAGGCTATTATATTACGTATGTTTTTCAGGTGCTGTTCATTCTCCGAACCGGCAATCCAAAGGTGTATATAGCCACGGGCGGAGTATTTGGCATCCAGATGTTTGTAGAACCGCTCAAAATGTTCCTCCTTTGTTTTCTCCGGATAATGGTCCATACCATATTCTATGGTGCGGCGCATGATAGTTTCCGGTTCCAGTTCGCGGTCTGCCTCAGCGACAATCTTTCCGTAGATGCTTCTCGGTGCTTTTGAAGCGGAAGCACGATGGTCTTCAACGGCCTCTTTCATTATCTTCAGTTGTTCCGGTGAGAACCAACGTCTTAGCCTTGCGTCGGTGATAAGAATCTTTCCTGATGTGATGTGGTGTATTGCACGAGGTCCTTCAAGTCCCAGATCATGGTATGCTGCAATGACATAAGCCATATCCTCGTCCGCACCGATATTGCGCGCAAGGGTCAGGGACTTGTTGATTACATTTGTTGCGTGCCTTATTGAATGGGCACGGTCGAAATCATTGTATCGAGGGAGAATCTCCGTCTCGATGAAATTCATTATTTCAAGATTCATGTCAGTTATTGAATGTCCAGTTGAGTCCAAAGCGGAACACACGTCCGTTGATAGGATTGTGCGGTGTCAGGAAGTAGTTACCCTTGCCGGAGCAGTTGACATGGCTCATCATAAAGAAGAAGCGGCATTGTTTCAGCTGGAAGTTAGCATAGACATTGCAGATAGGGTAGTTGCCGACCTTGGTGCGTAAGTCCGGGTTCTCCTGAATTGCGAATGATTGCAACTGCGGTACATATTCCGGTGCGTAGTAGTTTGTGAAGTAGCGCATGTCGACACCGAAGTCTGTGGCAAGCACGCGGGCAATCTTGAATCGGAGGTAGAGTGTGCTGTAGACATTGAATTTCGGCAATGGAAGGACTGTCTCATCCGAGCTTTTTTGGAATGTGAGCACATTGTCAAAATGCAGGATGCCAAACTTCAGGTTCTGCCACAGTTGCGCTGTGATGACCTGCACGCTCGATGCCTGATGCGGTGCTGCTGTTGTGGCGATGTGCGCGTTGTTTTCTCCCAATTCGTATGATGTTCCGAGGTAGGTGTAGTTTGTGATGTTGTCGACAGCGAACCGGAAGCGCGTTTTCGTACGCTGGAGTGAGAAGTTTCCTTCAATGTGAGTGCGTGTCGCGTTGTCAAGGTTCTCATCCCATTGGAAATGGCGTGATGTGAAAGTCTCAAAATATTCGCTTGGGTCATTAAGACTGAATCCGCCTTTTGCCTCCAAGGTAACTGTATCTCCGAGCAAAGGGAAATTGACTTCCGCCTTACCTTCTATCTCAAATTGTCCGGCATCGTCTCCGGCAACGCACACTTCACCGATGACATCAAAGTTGAAAGTCTTGCCCTGATGCCTTGAGAGTTGTCCGCCCACACTGAAGTTGTGCTCATTCCATCTTTTGAACTCGTGGGGTGATATTGGGTTGGAATAGTGGTACAATTCACTGGCAGCGAACACCTTGAGTCCGGCTTTCGCATATTTGTTGAATCCTTCGAGAAGAGAGACACCAAAAGTGTTGCGTAGATAGGAATGTTTATATCTGTCGTTGATGGAGTCTGTCTCCAAGTTGTAGAAGTCATCCTTGTAATAATTCTCCGGTGAGCTATATGCAAGATATGTTCTGCGGTAATTATCAAACTGTGCTGTATGGAAGAAACTTGTAACAGGAACGTATTCTTCCTTGGTGAAGTCCTCTTTCTCCTGTTGTGGCTTTTCCTCGATGATTTCCCCGTTGCCGGCTTCCTCCTTCTCCTCCTTTTCTTTCTCTGCCTTTTCCTTTGCAGCGGCAATGGCAAACTTTTTTGCTTCAATTTCCTGCTCAGTCATTGGAACACGGCGTGTGAAGCCCAAACTGTAGCGGTGTGTGAAGAATACGTGCTGATTGTCGTGCCTGTTCCAGTTGTTGCTGAGTACTGTGGGAATCTCGTTCTCACTGAAGTTGTCCGTGAACATTTCCGGATGTTTTATGTAATTATCATCCAGTATGCCACCGTTCTCTGCTTGTTTCTGGTGGTTTGTGGACATCAGCAGGTGCGCTTGGTATCTGTCGCCAAGATAGCTGCCCCACATAGTGTAGTTAAAATGTGAGGTGCTTTGATTCTGATAATATCCTCTTGCGTACAGGTAGTCAAACTTGAATCCCAATCCAAGTTTCTTACCGGCATTTACGGCAAACAAAGCTTTCAGGTGGTCCTCACCGTTCATCTTGTTTCCGCACTGGTTGTATTCAAAGTTTGTTATTGGCGACAGAGTGTTTGTGAAATGAAAGTCCTGCGGTTTGACAATGATTTGCGACCATCCGCTTGTGAATATGAATTCATCGTCATCATCATCTCTGTCTATGAAAATCCTGTTGATGCGTGGGGAGCCGTTATTGCCAAGGGTCTGATATTCTCCATATATTCCTGATGGGAACACATGGTTCATGCGGAGATAGGAAGTCGTATCAGGTTCGGCATGGCTCATGTCTCCGGACAAAGCATCTACTGTCCAGACATAGAGTCCTTTAGGAATCTTCTTATGTTGGGCAGTAGAGTCGCGGCGTCCGTTTGTCATATTGCCGTCTGCATCGACCATAGTTCCGTCATCAGAAAGTAGTGTGTCGTCAAATTGTGCGTTGGTTGTGATTGCACAGAAAAATAAGAGTGATATTATTAAAAGTCTTTCCACTTATCGAATTATAGAGTTATAATACATGTAGAGCCGTGTTGTTTGGGATGCCTCTTTCTATTTTCGGAATCTCAATACACATTCTGCCATTTTGAAGAACATTGATGTCATAATGACAAGAATTCCTAATGTCGGTTCTGGTTGAAGCCAATACAACAGACCACCACTTACTGCACCAATCATGAAAATAATGTTCAGAATCTGCCGTATGACGAAAACACGGCTTTTGCCTCCATTATATTCGTTGTCAATTTTTCTTTTATGTGTTTCCATTTTTTGCTTAGTTATTGTTTACTTATTCGTGAAAGATAATTGAAGATTTCTTCAACCCTGTCAATGGTTTTTCTGCGGAATTTTCCGCTCAGAGGGTATAGTCTTGTACCTTTCTTGTTTATGGCCTTGCTGTCTGTAATCCATTCCTCGGCAGTGTATATTTCTTTTTTGTCTGTTTTATATTCATAGGAAATACGGCAAAGTCTTATATCTACAGCACCGTTCTTGCAATTCGCAATGAGTGTGTATCGGAATTGGGTAAAGTCTTTTGATATGAACGAGGAGGAGAATACCATTTCCTCATCTAACTTTGCGGCTATGATATGTTCACGCTTGTTGACTGCAGCTATACGACTGTCGGATTGCAGTGAGTCTTTTGTAAGAGATTGTATGGCATTTAATGCGCGGTCGTACAATTCGTCAGCGGAAACACCGGGAACAGTTATAGTCTTGTCCCATTCCACCTTACCGTTCACTTCCGGTACTTTTCCTGCAGCATATTTTGGATCTATTTTAGAAATAGCTTGTTTTGTCTCCTTATGTGCAGAAATAGCTGTAGTATTTTTCTGCTCTTTCTGTTTCTTTCTTTTAGAGTTTTTAGTGTTCTCTACTTGAGTGTCCTCCGGCAATTCCCATTCGGATTGTGCCATTGAGCTCAGAGGGAGGCTGGCAATGGCAAGGATGATAAGTTTTTTCATGTTTGTTATTGATTAAGAAGGAATTGTTTGAAATCTGTAAATTCTTTGGTCATAGGTACAACCGCTTTCTTTCCGTGCATAAATGCCTGAAGGCGTGCCGGTATCTCAATGTCTGTTGAAAGGATTCCGTCAACGGTATCCTTGAATTTTGCCGGATGAGCCGTTTCACAGAACACTCCGGTCTCACCGTCCAGCAGCTGTTCCTCAAGAGCTCGATAACCACATGCGCCATGAGGGTCAAGGATATATCCGGTAGTAGCATAGCATTGTCTCATTGTCTCACGGATAAGCTCGTCACTGTATGTGGCACCGGAAATATCTGCGCAAATATCCCGATGTTCTCCTTTGTAAAGCTCAATGATACGTGCGAAATTGGAAGGTGCTCCGACATCCATGGCATTAGCTATGGTCTGGACAGAGGATTTCGGTTCATAGACGCCGGTTTGCAGATATTTGTAGAAAATATCGTTGGCATTGTTGGCTGCAATGAAACGCTTTATCGGCAATTCCATCCGCTTGCCGAAGAGTGCAGAGCAGATGTTACCGAAATTGCCTGACGGAACACAGACAACCAATTTGTCCGCAAGACCTTTCTCTTTCATGCGGGCATAGGCATTGAAATAGTAGAACGCTTGTGGTAGGAAGCGCGCAACATTAATAGAGTTTGCAGATGTCAGTTTCATGTGGCGATTCAGTTCCTCATCCATGAACGCAGCTTTCACGAGTGCTTGGCAGTCATCAAACACTCCGTCAATTTCTATTGCAGTAATGTTTTTGCCAAGAGTGGTGAACTGGCATTCCTGAATCGGGCTGACCTTTCCTTTTGGATAAAGCACAAAGACCCTCACACCGTCCACACCGAGGAAACCGTTTGCCACGGCACTTCCGGTATCGCCGGAGGTGGCCACAAGCACATTGACCTGATGTTCTTTATCAAGTTTGCCCTCTTTCTTCAGGAAATATTGCAGAATGCGTGCCATGAATCGTGCACCTACATCCTTGAACGCCAATGTCGGACCGTGGAAAAGTTCAAGAGTGTATATATTCTCTGTGATTTCTTTTACAGGACAGTCAAATTGCAATGTATCATATACGATGTCCTTCAGAGATGATGCATCAATGTCGTTTCCAAAGAACGCATCGGCAACTTTGTAGGCTATCTCCCGGAAGGACAGCTTCTCAATGTTGTCATAAAACTCTTTCGGGAGTGGCTTGATATGCTCAGGCATATACAGTCCTTTGTCTTCTGCAAGACCTTTTACGACAGCCTTTTCAAGAGTTGCTAACGGAGCCTTTCCGTTTGTTGAATAATATAGCATAATAATGTTTTGTTTACAGTGATTGGAATTGTCAGATGCTCATCAGAGCATTTATGAAACCGTCTTTCTCCAGAGTTCCGTAAGAGCCCTCTTTGCAGGAGTCTTCATCGTATTGCTGCACAGAGTCCGGTGTCAGTCCCGGTGCATAGATGAGGAACGGCACCGGGTCTGCGGTATGTGTGCGGTGACGAACCGGGGTAGGGTGGTCAGGCAGTACAGCAATGGCAACATCCTCATTCTTGACATTCTCGTAAATCGGACCTATAATCCTGGAGTCAAGGTCTTCTATCGTTTTGATTTTAAGATTGAGGTTACCGTCATGTCCGGCTTCATCGCTTGCTTCCACGTGCAGATAGACGAAATCATCTCCGTCGTGTAATGCTTTTATTGCAGCTTCCGCCTTGCCTTCATAATTGGTGTCATACAAACCGGTTGCTCCTTCGACGTCTATACATCTCAGCCCGGCAAGAGTTCCGATACCGCGGATAAGGTCAACAGCTGTGATTACCGAACCGTGCTTTATTTGTGGATACTGCTCAGGGAGCGTTTTCATGTGTGGACGATAACCGCCAGCCCATGCCCATATACTGTTTGCCGGGTCTTTCCCCTGTGCGATGCGTTCCTTGTTAAGCGGATGTTTAGCAAGAAGTTCTTGTGACCTGATTGTCAAATTGTTGATGAGTTCAGCTGTCTGTTGCGGTGTCAGTTGTGTTGCCGCGTTATCGGTATCAGTATCTTCGCCGGCCTTGACAAGCAATGGACGCCACGCTTGTCCCGGAACATCGTGAGGCGGAGTGCATTGTATGTGTTTGTTTCCACCTTTAATGACAAGGAGGTGGCGATACTGCACACCCGGATAGAAATGAACTCTGTCATTGCCAAGATGCTCTTGCAAGTGTTCCATAAGCACTTTTCCTTCCTCCGTATCAAGATGTCCGCAAGAATGGTTCTTGATTTTCTCATCTTCAATGCAGATGAGATTACAGCGTATAGCCATGTCGTCAGGAGCGAGTTCCACGCCGATAGATGCTGCTTCAAGCGGTCCGCGCCCTTCGTACACCTTTTTTTGGTCATATCCGAGTATGGAGGAATTTGCCACTTCGGAACCTGGATGAAAACCATCCTGAATGGTTTTCAGCATGCCTGTGCGTCCGTTTCTTGCAAGCAAATCCATATAGGGAGTGCTTGCAGCTTGTAGCAGAGTCTTGCCACCAAGTTCCTCGTTATGCCAATCTGCCATACCGTCGCCTATTATGATAATGTATTTCATTGTATTGATGCTTTGATTTCACATTATTATATATTGGCGATAGACATCACATTGGCAAACACTCCGGCTGCCGTAACAGATGCTCCGGCTCCGTAGCCTTGTATGAGCATAGGATATTCTTTGTAGCGTTCGGTTGTAAGAAGGACAATGTTGTTGGAACCGGCAAGCTCGTAGAACGGATGCTCCTGTGGAACTTTCTGTAATGAGACGCTGGTCTTGCCATTGTCAAGTTTTGCAACAAAACGCCAACGCATATTGTTCTCTTCCATCACTTTACGCTCTGCCTCGAACTCTTTGTCGAGTTCCGGAAGCCTCTTCCAGAAAGTCTCCAAACTGCCCTCAAAATATTCATCTGGAACGAAAAGGTGCTTCTCGACATCGTCCTGCTCCACTTTGTAGCCTGCTTCTCGTGCGAGAATGACAAGTTTGCGGACAACATCCATACCAGAAAGGTCTATGCGCGGATCCGGTTCTGCATATCCTTTTTCGTGCGCAAGACGTACAGTCTCCGAGAATGGCACCTCCTCGGAAAGTTCATTGAATATGAAATTCAGTGTCCCGGACAACACTGCTTCAATCCTAAGTATGCGGTCACCGGAATGCACAAGGTCGTTGATTGTTCCGATGATAGGCAGTCCTGCTCCGACATTTGTCTCAAAGCGGAATTTCACGCCATGAGCAAGTGCCGTTTCCTTAAGATGTTTGTAATTAGTGTATTTGGAAGAGGCGGCAATCTTGTTGCAAGCTACGACACTGACATTGTGCTCAAGCAGCTCCTGATAGAGTTTAGCCACCTCAATAGATGCCGTGCAATCGACAAAAACACTGTTGAAGATGTTCATTTTCAGTATGCCTTCAAGCATTTTCTTTGTATTGCTTGGCTCTGCCTGGTCGAGTTGCTCGCGATATTTGTTCAAGTCTATACCCTCGCGCGAGAATATAGCTTTCTTTGAAGAGGCAATTCCTACGACATTGAGGTTGAGGCGGCTGTGCTTTTTCAGTATTTCCTGCTGGTCGCGTATCTGTTCTATGAGTTTGCCGCCTACGGTTCCTACACCGCAGATAAAGATGTTGAGGACTTTGTATTCCGAGAGAAAAAAGGAGTCGTGGATGACATTGAGCGACTTACGGAGATATTTCTCCTGCACGACAAACGAGATGTTTGTCTCTGAAGCACCCTGCGCACATGCGATGATAGAGATGCCCGAACGTCCCAATGCACCGAACAGTTTGCCGGCAATGCCCGGAGTGTGCTTCATGTTCTCGCCCACAATGGCAACTGTGGCAAGACCGCTTTCTGCTGACATTGGGAACATTGCTCCGGTCTCAATCTCTTTGGCAAACTCGTTGTTGAGCACAGTCACGGCACGTTCCGCATCGGTGTCCTGCACACCAATGGATGTTGAGTTCTCGGATGATGCTTGCGAAACAAGGAACACGGAAATCCCTTGCTCGGCAAGTGCTGTGAAAATACGTCGGTTGACACCTATGACACCGACCATGGAGAGACCGGTCACGGTGATAAGTGTCGTGCCTTTGATGCTCGAAATGCCTTTGATTGGCTTGTTGTCATCGTCAACCTTCTGCTTGATGAGTGTTCCGGGATGTTGAGGGTTGAACGTGTTCTTCACCCTGATAGGAATGTTGTTGACACACACCGGATAGATTGTCGGAGGGTAAATTACTTTCGCACCGAAATTACACAGCTCCATGGCTTCGATGAAAGATAGCTGGTTGATGGTGTATGCTGCCGGTATGACTCTCGGATCAGCGGTCATGAAGCCGTCAACGTCGGTCCATATCTCAAGAATCTCTGCTCCGAGTGCGGCAGCAATGATGGATGCTGTGTAGTCCGAACCGCCACGTCCGAGATTCGTAGTCTCACCGTTGTCCTTGTCCATGGAGATGAATCCCGGTACAAGAGAGATGCGTGGAAGGTCGGCAAATGTTTTTTTGACAAGTTTGTTTGTCAATTCCGAATCAAGAATGTGCTTCCCGTTCTTGGAAGAAGTCTTGATGAACTCCCGTGAATCAAACCAATGTGCCCCTTCGATAAGTGTTGCCACAATCTGTGACGAAAGTCTTTCTCCGTAGGCAACAATGGCATCCTGAGTCTTTGGCGAAAGGTCATGTATCAGGTAGACGCCGGAGTAAATGGAGCGCAACTGTTCCAGCAGTGCATCGACAATGTTAAAAAGTTTTTCCCTGTTTCTGGAATCAGTGATTATGGTGTCAATCATCTTATGATGACGGTCAACCATTGCGTCAAATTCCTGTTTCCACTCGTCTTTGCCCTCAACGGCAAGGCGTGATGTGGCAATAAGCTTGTCGGTTATACCACCAAGGGCACTGACAACTACAACTACCGGTTGCTCTTCTGCAGCGTTAAGGACAATCTGCTTAAGGCTGAGAATACTTTCAACAGAACCTACACTTGTTCCGCCAAATTTCAATACTTTCATTTCGTTCTATTAATGTTTTTGGTCTGCCTGCATTCCCCGATACGTAAGGGGACGGAGACGGTTACACATCCGGGCAAATGCTGATTCGGCACCGTCCTCGTTCAAGACCTCAAAACAAAAGAGGATTCCCTTGCGTAAGACAAACTGCAAAGCCGGCCTTTGCCCAATGAATGATAATTTAGTGCAAATATACTAATAATTTCTCAAGAAACGATGCTTTTCTCCTATTAAATATGTAATTTGTTTGCTTTTTTTAGTATTATGACTGATTCGCTAAGGTATGACGGAAACCAAGAGAAGGCAATAGTAAAAGTGTAACGCAAATGCTGTCATGGTCAAAGGTAACGTTTTACAATGCCAAAGGTTGTGTTTTGTCATGTTAAAGGTAACCTTTCACCGCATAAAGTGTTACCTTTTGGCAGGTATTGGATAAATGATTTTTATCTTAAGTTTAATGCGGTAATGTAAGTTTTTGATAATCATCATGTAATCATGCTTGCCTATATATGAAAAAAGCGTAAGTTCTGCAAACTATGATTCGCACAACTTACGCTTGAAAAAATACTTTCCAAGATGCTATTTCATCATGTATTGTTTATTTGTAGAACTCTGTCTTTCCGGCTGAGAGAGTGTTCTTCATCAGTGAGCAGATTGTCATAGGACCGACACCGCCCGGTACAGGAGTGATGAATGAACATTTCTCCGCAACTTCATCGAACTTTACATCGCCGGTCAGCTTGAAGCCTGACTTGCGTGTTGCATCAGGCACACGTGTCGTACCGACATCTACAATCACAGCACCTTCCTTTACCATGTCTGCTGTGACAAAGTTTGGACTGCCAATTGCTGCAATGATGATGTCCGCTTCGCGGCATTCTTTCTTGAGGTCTGCAGAATGTGAATGGCATACGGTAACTGTGGAGTCTCCGTATTGTTTCTGCATCATGAGCTGTGCCATTGGTTTTCCTACAATGTTAGAGCGTCCGAGAACAACACATTTCTTTCCGCTGGTCTCAATGTTGTAGCGTTTCAGCAGGGTGATGATGCCAAGTGGTGTGGCGGAAATGAAGCATGGGAGTCCGATTGCCATACGGCCGACATTGATAGGGTGGAAGCCGTCCACGTCTTTCCTGTAGTCAATGGCTTCAATAATCTTCTGTTCATTGATGTGTTTCGGGAGTGGGAGCTGTACAATGAATCCGTCAACGTCCTCGTCCTTGTTTAGTTTGTCAACACAATCAAGCAGTTCTTCCTCTGTGATGTCGTCCTCGTAACGAATCAGAGTGGACTTGAAGCCACAGGCTTCGCATGCAAGAACTTTGTTTTTCACATAAGTCTCGGAGCCACCGTCATGCCCTACGAGCACTGCGGCAAGATGCGGTTGCTTGCCGCCCGTTGCCATGATTTCCTTGACCTCTTCTGCTATCTCTGCCTTTATGGCTGCAGCTGTTGCTTTTCCGTCTATTAATTGGTACATTGGAATGGAAATATGATAAATTAAGATGCGTTGCCGTGTATGTGGCAACGCATGTATACTAATATGTTATCGTCTAAGGTTTTTCATGGCGTTTGCCATAGCCATCATCTTGCCTGGTCCCATGCCTGTCACCATTTTCATCATCTTGCGTGTCTGGTCAAACTGCTTTATCAGGCGGTTAACCTCCTGAATGTCAGTGCCGGAGCCTTTGGCTATGCGCTGGCGGCGTGACTGGTTGATGATGTCCGGGTTCTCACGCTCCTTCGGTGTCATGGAGCCTATGATGGCTTCAATGTTCTTGAAAGGGTCGTCAGGAATTTCGACATCCTTGATTGCCTTTCCTACGCCGGGAATCATTGCGGCAAGGTCTTTGACGTTACCCATCTTCTTTACTTGCTGAATCTGGCTGAGGAAGTCATTGAAGTCAAACTTGTTCTTGCGTATTTTCTTCTCAAGGCGCTTTGCTTCTTCTTCGTCAAACTGCTGCTGTGCACGCTCCACAAGTGACACAACGTCACCCATGCCGAGGATGCGGTCTGCCATTCGCTCAGGATGGAAGACATCAAATGCTTCCATTTTCTCTCCGGTGCCTATGAACTTGATAGGCTTGTCGACAACGGCACGTACGGAAAGGGCTGCACCACCACGTGTGTCACCGTCAAGTTTGGTAAGGATAACACCATCGATCTCAAGTCTGTCATTGAATGTCTTTGCTGTAGTGACAGCTTCCTGACCAATCATTGCATCGATGACAAGGAGGGTCTCGTCCGGATTCACTGCATCTTTTATGTCACGAATCTGTACCATCAGTTCTTCGTCGATAGACTGACGGCCTGCGGTATCGATGATGACAATGTCATTGCCGTTGAGCCGCGCATGGTTGATAGCAGCCTTTGCAACGGCAACAGGGTTTGTCGCACCTTCCTCTATATAGCATGGCACAGCAACCTGCTCTGCAAGTACACGGAGCTGCTCCATGGCTGCAGGACGGAAAGTGTCACAGGCAGCAAGCAATGGCTTGCGGTGCTGCTTGGACTTAAGCATCAGGGCGAGTTTTCCTGACATGGTTGTCTTTCCGGCACCGTTAAGGCCTGCCATAAGGATGACAGCCGGATGCCCCGGAGTTGACTCCAGTTTCATTTCTGTAGCCTTGCCACCCATGAGTGCTGCAAGCTCGTCATGGACCACCTTGACCATGAGTTCACCCGGTTTGATGGCAGTGAGCACATTCATGCCCAATGCCTTTTGCTTCACGGTGTCTGTAAAGGTTTTTGCAACTTTATAGTTAACATCGGCATCAAGCAGTGCACGGCGCACATCTTTAAGTGTTTCCGCAACATTGATTTCGGTGATTTTTCCCTCACCTTTCAGTATCTTGAACGACCTTTCCAGACGTTCATTCAAGTTTTCAAACATATCTTTTCTTTGTATTTGTTATCTAAAATGCAAAGATACAAAAAAAATATAAAAGTAGTGAGTTGAAAATTAAGATTTTAAGTTACTATAACAAAACTGTGGCATTTAATGTGGCTTATTGTTTGATAGTTGCTTTTTTGCAGGCTTCTGTGACATTGTGGTTTCTGTTGATTTGCATTTTCTTATAGCGGAATGACCACTGTTTTTCCTTCTCTTTTATGCCTAATATCTGTGAATGAGGGTCTTAATTGTGAAATTTTGATAATTTTTCATTTCATATTATGATATTTCAATATAATTGGTTTACCTTTGCTGATGTTAGGTTACTTTGTGAATTTGCTGACATTTCTTAATGAATAAAAGATTCGGAGGGAATTTGGAATATAACTTTACATTCTGCTCATATACATTTATTTCTGATAAACTAAAACCAACTGAAACTATGAAGAAAAAGATTATTGTATGCATCGCTGCATTGTTGGCGACGACTTTTAACTCCTGTGAGCAAGCTGATTTCACGTCTGATGAAGGTGATGGTGTTGAAACTGTACCATCTTCAAAGGGAAAGTCTGTGAACATTTCATTGAGGAGTGCCAGTGACACACCGATAGAATATCCTGTCCGAATATATGCTTTTGACGAGAGTGGTATGTGCAAAGCTTCGGGAACAATAACTTCTGATGCGGAAAACACCGTTGTGCTTAAACTCCCCAAAGGCACTTACCGGTTAACAGCAGTTTCATTGCCGGAGAATTATTCGCTTGTGGATGGCGATGTGCTGTCTTCAACAATAATTCGCATGCCGGAATGCGGATATGCCATGAAACCGTTTTCTACAGGCAATGCAGATGTTATTGTGTCTTCGTCTGCATCACAGTCAGTAAGTATCAGGATGGGATACAGGCAAGCAGCTGTAAACGTAAGGTTGCTCAATACGCCGGCAAATGTCACCAGTATGGATATTTCTCTCAGTACACCGTATAGCACCATGTCATTTAACGGTTTGTATGATAACGCGAAGTCTGTTACTGTCCCAAGTCGGAAATCCGGAGACTCATGGACTACGGAAACGTTTTATGTAATGCCGACACAGAACTCACAGACTATGCTGACGATGCATCTGACATTTGCCGATGGCTCATCACAGTCATATTCCTACACTTACAATGCCATACTGAACGCAGGTGTCCCCTATGTATTTACAGGGCAATATGATGGAGTGGAATCCGATGCAGACATAACGGCTTCAATCCAAGGAGGAGAGTGGGCAAAGCCTATTGAGACAACCTTTGATTTTGGTCCTGGTGTAAACTCAGGCGGCAGTCATAACGAGACTACATGGTACATGTCTTCTTTACCAAAAGCAGGTGAAGTCGTTAATGGACATGTTGTTGTGATTTCGGATGAAAAAACGTCAGAAGAGGCGGATATTGTATTGCTGTCCCTTGATGAATGGAGCAATGTTTATTCAATGGCAAATGAGAGTCATAAAGCGGAAACGAATGCGCTTGTCGACAAATATGCAGAGAATGGTTTGATGGAATGGCGCTTCCCGACAACAGAGGAAGCTACGGTGTTGAATCAGCTTTATTCATCTGATTCGGCATTGGATGAGCTCAACAGTGTGGTTTCCAATGCCGGTGGTGTGAAATTGTCAAAGACAAAAACAGGTGGAAACGTTCGTTACCTTTGTAACAATGGCAAATCTACATTCACATTTGCTGTAAATGGGAAGATAAACGCTGCGGGTGCTACTGTTGCATATAATCTCAGGCTTGTCAAGTCGATAACAGTCAAACGCAAATAAGTTGCGTGACAGAGAGTTACCTATACGAAATGTCCTCAAAGCCAAATCGGTTTTGAGGACATTTCGTATAGGTGCTTTTGGCAAGCATTTTCATGTTCTTAAAACAATGAATTGCACTCGCAAAAGACACGTGGCTTGTTGTTTTTATGAGTTCATTGTGAGCAGGAACTCTTCATTGTCACGTGTGCCGCGCATACGGTTATGTATTTCCGTCATAGCCTCGATAGGGTTCATGTCGGAGATGTACTTGCGCAGAATCCACATGCGGTCAAGAGTTGTCTTGTCCTGCAGCAGGTCATCGCGACGAGTGCTTGACAGTATAAGGTTCGCAGCAGGGAATATTCTCTTGTTGGCAAGTGAACGTTCAAGCTGCAGCTCCATGTTGCCGGTTCCTTTGAACTCCTCGAAGATAACCTCATCCATTTTCGAGCCGGTGTCAATGAGTGCTGTCGCAATGATTGTCAATGAGCCGCCACCTTCTATGTTGCGTGCTGCACCGAAGAAGCGCTTTGGCTTTTGCAGTGCGTTGGCATCAACACCACCGGTGAGAACCTTTCCACTTGTAGGCGCGACAGTGTTATATGCGCGTGCAAGGCGGGTTATTGAATCAAGGAATATCACCACATCGTGTCCGCATTCCACCATCCTCTTTGCTTTTTCCAGCACAAGACCCGCTATTTTCACATGACGCTCTGCGGGTTCATCGAAAGTTGAGGCGATGACTTCTGCGTTCACAGTGCGTGCCATATCGGTGACTTCCTCCGGGCGTTCGTCAATGAGGAGCATCATCAGGTAAGCCTCAGGATGGCTTGATGCTATAGCATTCGCGATATCCTTCATGAGTATTGTCTTACCCGTTTTTGGCTGTGCGACAATAAGTGCGCGTTGTCCTTTTCCGATAGGAGAAAAGAGGTCTACTATCCGTGTTGACAGATTTGTTGTCTTTGGATTGCCGCACAGATTGTATTTCTCGTCAGGAAAGAGTGGGGTAAGGTGCTCGAAAGGCACACGGTCACGAATCTCCTGCGGGTCTCTGCCGTTGATTTTCAGTACATCCTGCAAGATGAAATATTTATCTCCGGTGTTTGGCGGGCACACTGTGCATTCCACCATATCTCCCGTTTTCAGCCCTAACTTGCGCACTTTTGGCATAGGGATGAATATGTCGTCAGGTGAAGAAAGATAATTGTAGTCGCTTGAGCGCAGGAAAGCATAGCCCTCCGCCATTACTTCTGTGAAACCGATAGCCTTGATACTCTCCTTGAAATCAAAGCATGGTATGCTGTCTTCCGACACTTGCAGTGATGCTGAGAGTATCTTGTTTGTTTGCGGATTGTCAAATATGTCGACATTGACAGTCATGTTTGTGTCCACAATAGGCAAGTCCTCTATTGTGATGAAGTCTGTTCCGTCGCCAGGGTCTCCGAGCCAGATTCCGTTTTCCGAGGTTTCTGCATCTTCTTCGGAGTCACTGTCTTGCTCTTCGTCATCTTCTTCTTCCTCTTCCTCATCCTCGTCCTCGGTGTCCTCCTCAGGCGTGTTTTGTGTATTCATCTTTTCTTGGAGCCGGGCAATGGTGGCATCATCGACAATCTCTTCCTCTGGCATGGCATCGTCCTCCGAATAGTCGTATTCCTGATTATCAGTGTAGTCTGTTGCACTGATAGTTTCCGGAAATTCCGGCTGCTCAGCATCCACATCATTGTAATTCTCGTCGGCAACTTCTGTTTCAAGGGAACTCTGGCTTTTCGCATTTTCCTCAGCGATTCTTGCAAGATACTCCAATTCTGCTTTTGACTTTCGCCCACGATGTTTAGGGAAAGGGTTTGCTGTGGAGTCGGAATCAGTGACCATTGGTGTTGAGAATAGTTGTGCGCTTTCCATGGCTCTCTTTTGTGATGCTTTGGTGTCAAGGTTTTCTCCCTCAATGCCATTCACACTATAGACATGGTCAGGAGCTTCTTTCTTGACAACTCTTTTACGCATGCGCTTTATAGGTTCTTCTGTATCAACCATATTGTATTGTTAGAATAAAGTCGGGTGAATTTTAGAAAAAAGGCACGTCAAGGAAATGTGCCTTTGGAAATTTGTGCAAAGGTATGATTTTTTTTTGTTATTTCAAAATAATTTTAAGAAAAAGGTATGTGATTTTTGTCCTTTTGCTCATTTTTGTGCGTTTTTGGCAGGAAAAGCGATGCAGATGCTTGTGTTTGCATTAAGAATAGGTTGCGTTTTCAATTGGAAATTTCTGCCATGCCGACTCATGTCGTGGCTGTGAGTCCGGCAGTGTCTGGCACATGCCAACACTTACGCAAGCATCATTTCATCCAAAGTGCTTTTATTGTGTCTTGTTGCTGTTGCAAGGATAATGTCGCCTGTTGTGAGCCATCCATACACCTTCCTTTTTGCAGCAAAGAAATGTCATGAGTTTTCTAATTCTCTATTTATCATAATAGGAAAAACTAAGTTTTCAGAGATGAAATGTGACACTCTGCGTCTCCAATCGTTATCTTTCGTGCTGTGAAAGGTTAGCTCTTGCATCATGGAAAGTAACCTTTTGCAATGAGGGAGGTTAGCAAATCCACTGTTATTCGTTACAAAAAAATGGCGAAAGGTGACCATTCGCGGTGCTTTCTTGTATGTGTGATTTTGTTTTGTGATGATAATGTTTTGATATACAGTGAGATAACGGGTGTACAAATTCGTGCGATATCAGGCTGTCTGTCGTCTCTATATTGTTTCCGCATGAAATATGGAGGGCAAAAAGACCATGAGTTTTCTAATTCTCCAGGTTGGTTTGGTGTATCTGTTTCGTGTGTGAGTCTTGCAAGGTGCCGGATGAAGCATGATATGCCATGCCTATTAATATTATTAAGGTGTAATGTGGAAAAATAGCTTTTTTGCAAAAAAATGCTTGAAATATTTTGGAGGATTCGGAAAAAATCAGTACCTTTGCACTCGCATTTGGAGAAATGCTTCTGGTAAAGAACACGAAAATGCGGAAATAGCTCAGTTGGTAGAGCACAACCTTGCCAAGGTTGGGGTCGCGAGTTCGAGTCTCGTTTTCCGCTCACATCTTGAATAATGGCTTTCTTCTTGTGGAAGTGGAAAGGTTTGAATGCCCAGGTGGCGGAATTGGTAGACGCGCACGTTTCAGGTGCGTGTGCAGCGATGCGTGCAGGTTCGAGTCCTGTTCTGGGCACACAATATTGCAGAGTATTCTGTGATTTTGAGATATGCTGGAGAGGTGGCGGAATTGGTAGACGCGCTACTTTGAGGGGGTAGTGTCAATTGTGACGTGGGAGTTCGAGTCTCCTCCTCTTCACCATTCAAGATTCTTAACCGAATGCGGATTTAACCTCCGCATTTTCTTGCGGAAATAGCTCAGTTGGTAGAGCACAACCTTGCCAAGGTTGGGGTCGCGAGTTCGAGTCTCGTTTTCCGCTCTTCTTTTCTTTGAAAGGAAAGCAAAGAAAGTGTGTGACTTTATCAAAGAAATTGCATACAAGGTATATTTGAGATATGCTGGAGAGGTGGCGGAATTGGTAGACGCGCTACTTTGAGGGGGTAGTGTCAATCGTGACGTGGGAGTTCGAGTCTCCTCCTCTTCACCACTCAAGTAATCTTATCAAATGCGGACAGTTTCTCCGTATTTTTCTTGCGGAAATAGCTCAGTTGGTAGAGCACAACCTTGCCAAGGTTGGGGTCGCGAGTTCGAGTCTCGTTTTCCGCTCTTCTTTTCTTAAAAGGAAAACAAAGAAAAAACACGACATCACTAATGAATTTATATGTAAGATATTTTGATAGCGAAATATTGGTGACCAATGCCGATGACGCTATCTCTTTTCTGTATGGTATAGACGAGATATGTATGAATGAGCGCATAGCCTCGGATATACGTGAGTATTACGAAAGTGACAACCGTTTCCCTAAACGCTACAAAGTGCGTCCAAAGGTCTATTTTATTATGATAAAGACTGATGCGGACACGATGCAGGCATTCAAGGACTATCGCAAAAAATCTGTGTCACAGGCAAATGAAGGCAGCATGCATAACTCTTTCTATGGTCAGGGGTATAATGACTATAGGAATGCCAATGTGCATAATGTTGAATCGGCAGTCTATTCTTTGCAGAAGGAGCATTTCGGCTGGTATGAAGGCAGCCTTGATTTCAAGCGTGTCGTGACCAATCCGTCCACAGGCAAGAGCGAATACCGTGATACGCATTTCGTAGCACGATGCAAGGCTATGTCCGGTATGGATTGCTATAATCGCATTGTTGACCATCTGTATTCGCGTGTTGATGGACGCAGCCAGTTCCCGTCAGCCAAAGGCAAGAATTTCAGGTACAAGTTCCTTGGTGAATGTAAACCTTTACCCATAGAGTACAATGAATAAGGTGATGCTTATAGGTAATGTGGGAAAGGAGCCTGATGTCAGGTATTATGCGGCAGACCAAGCCGTGGCTCATGTCAGGCTTGCTACAACAGAACGTGGCTACACTCTCCCCAACGGAACTCAGGTTCCTGACCGAACGGATTGGCATTCACTTACTTTCAGCAAGGGACTGGCAAAGGTTGTGGAGCGCTACGTTCATAAAGGCGACAAGCTATATATAGAAGGGCGTATCAGATACAGTACTATGGAGGACAAGCGTGGAGTGCGTCAGCTTGTAACCGATATTCTTGTTGATAATATGGAAATGCTGTCACCAAGGAAGTCTGAGAATACTGGGCAGACGCAGCCTGCTGCCATGGGACAGGAAAAAGATAACATTGAAATTCCATTTTAGATGGACTTGGACATTATATTACAATCATTAGAGCAAGTGCATTTCATAACACCAACAGTTGGTGTTGTTTTTGCTTTCGTGCTGACACTTGTTCTTATCTTCTTTTCCGGGTTGGCGAGTGGCTCGGAGATAGCTTTTTTCTCTCTTTCACCGAATGAACTTTCAGAACTCGCCCCGGAACATTCCAGCACTGATGCGACCATCAAATATTTGCGTGAGGATTCCGAGCGCACTTTGGCTACAATATTGATTGTCAACAATCTTGTCAATGTGACTATAGTTATGCTGTGTAACTATATTTTCACACATATTGTTGATTTCGGTGGTGTCGTATGGCTTGAAATCCTCTGTGTTACAGTACTGCTGACATTTATATTATTGCTCTTTGGTGAGATTCTTCCGAAAGTATACAGCCGTCAGAATCCGTTGGCATTTTGCCGTAGGATATGCGGAGCGGTGATGACATGCCGGACTGTATTCTGGCCGTTGGAGTCTATACTGATGTCCACAGGCTTTTTGGCTTCCAAAGTTGTGCAAAAGGATAATTATGTCCTTAGTGTGGATGAATTGGAACAAGCGTTGGAACTTACGGACAAGGATGACATTCGTGAGGAGGAAAGGATTCTCCAAGGTATTGTCCGCTTTGGTGATGAGATGGCAAAAGAGGTCATGACCAGCCGTCAGGACATTGTGGATTTGGAGATTCAGAGCTCGTATGCCGATGTGCTGAAATGTGTTATTGAGAATAATTACAGTCGCATCCCTGTCTATCAGGGAAGCGAGGATAATATCTGTGGCGTGCTATACATCAAAGATTTGCTGCCACATCTCTCCAAACCGTCGACATTCCGTTGGCAGTCGCTTATCCGACCGCCTTATTTTGTTCCTGAGACAAAGAAAATTGATGATTTGCTGCGTGATTTCCAAAAGAACAAAGTGCATATAGCCATTGTGGTGGACGAGTTTGGAGGAACATCAGGAATAGTTACTCTTGAAGACATTCTTGAAGAGATTGTAGGCGAGATTAATGACGAGTTTGATGATGAAAAACGTTCGTACGTGCAGATTGCCAATGGTATATATGTATTTGAAGGAAAAACATTGATAACAGACCTTGTGAAGATTCTTGATGTCGATGATGATGAGTTTGACGAGGCAAGTGGTGACAATGGCACCATAGCAGGCATGCTTTTGGAACTGAAAGGTGATTTCCCTGTGCTTCATGAAAAATTGGCATATAAGAACTACTCTTTTGAGGTTCTTGAATTGGAGGGCAGGCGTATTTCCAAAGTCAAGCTGATGATTATGGAGGACAATGCATAATGCTGTTACGTTCAATAGAATTGCTCATGATTACATTTGTTGTATGGTAATGCAAAGTAATCATGGGCTGAATTTCTAAATCGGAAGTCAACCATCTTTGTTGGGAATCAATAAGTTTTTGCGGGCAGTAATATTTCCCAAAGAAAAGAACCAAGAAGAAATGATGAATGAAAATGATTTTTCTGGCAGATATGCAATTGGAAAGGTTAGGCAGATTGCAGAAGAATTGTCGTGTGATGGTGCTGAAATAAAGCTACTTATGGACTGGCTGCAGCATTCTTCTGATAAGCGTGTGCGGATGAATGCTGCATGGGTATTGAACAATATGGATAGGAAAACTCGTACAAGGTTGCTTTTGCCATATCGGGATGAATTGACTGACCTTGCCATGTGTGATTTGCCCTTCCGCCGTAAGATGATTCTTTCTTTGTTACTTGATTTTCCTGTAGATAACAATCCACGTATAGATTTGCTTGATTATTGTCTGGGACATCTGTGTGACGAGAAAGAGAGCCCCAGTAGCCGTGCTTTTATGATATATCTTGCAGCAAAGATGTGCAAGCCTTATCCAGAACTTTATGCAGAACTGCTCAACATGTTGGATATGTTGCCGGCTGTTCTGCCACCGAGTATTGCCTGTGCAAAGCGGAAAGTTAAAGGTAATATGCCTTGAACAATTGGCTTTGATATGCTTGTGCCAGTTTTTTTTGTTTGTCTGAGCAATGATATGCTTTCAAACATTATATATAACCTAAGCTATAAAAAATATCGCCACTACCAATAAGTATGCACTTGTCAGTAGTGGCGATATTTTTTATTCAAAGAACTATTAGATAAAATAGTTGCGTGAATTGATTGTTGTTTTATTTTTCAATATAAAGCATTGCAACACGGTTGAACTCGTATACTTCGAACAGCTTGTCTGTTTCACCGCAACCCTCAGCTGTGATGCGATTTGGATCAATGCCATATTTCTTCACGAGCATGTCCTTGACTGCATTTGCACGGCGTACACTAAGGTTCATGTTGTTGTCATGTGGACCTTCCGGAGATGCATAGCCCTTGATTTGTATTTTAAGTTCAGGGTGATTCTGCATCATCTTTGCTGCAATCGCTACATTGTTAGCCTGCTCAGGAGTTATTACAGATTTGTCGAGCTGATAGAATACAGCCGGCAGACTTGGCTCATTGATAACTGTCTTTGGTGCTTTTTCACAATCTTCAAGAGCTTTTTTCAGATTTGCAATCTCGTTCCTGAGTTTCTGGATTTCGTCATTGTCTGCAACATTTTTTGCACGGAGACTGTTGATTTCGTTATTCAGAGCGTCAATCTCGTTCTGGTCACATGGCTCTACAATGAGGAAATTGTGTGAACCATTTGAAGTCTTGAACTTGTAGTTCACACCTACGTTGAGCTGCAAGAATGAAGAATTGCTATGGTATTTCACGCTTTGGAAGCCCTGTGAATAAGGATCAGAGTTGACACCTGCGATATTGTAGATGATAGCAGGCTCTGCATATACAGACCATTCACGGTTTTTGCCGAAATTGTAATTGAAATCCAAACCAATCTTGTGGTTTATCATGTTCTTTACAGTTCCATTCTTAGTTGTATTCTGTCCCCAATAAATACCTGTTATGACATGTATATCAAACTTGCGTGGTTGTCCCAAATATCCCCAGAAGCAGTTGCTGATGTTTAATGAACCCAAAACTCCTGCTGTCCAGTAACGTGTGTTCTCTTTTTCTAAGTTCTCACCATACATCTCGTTGATATACTGACCAACACTCTTACCATTTGCTTTAGTGGAAAAATAATAGTTTCCTTCTAATGCAAGACCGAAAGAAGGGGTCAGCCATTTTCCAATGCGGAGACCTGCATTTCCGTTTACGCTGAATTTGTCAGGCTGGTTTGTTGTTTTTGTTGATGCACCACCATTTACGCCAATGTACCAGTTGTCAAAAAACTTGTTGCCATAAAAACCGTGTTCATTGTTTTGTGCATTTGCAGCCATTGCAACTATACTAAAGACTGCAATAAATAGACTCTTTTTCATTTTTGATATTTATTAAGGAATAAGAAATTAATCATATCTTCTGCAAAATTATTGTTTTTTCTTAATACCTCCAAATTTTCCGGTTAAAATCAATAAAAAAAACGTTAAAATGCTGCAAATATTAGTTTTTTGATGATTATCCGGGGCTTTTGATGATTGTTTTTGCAAAAACTTGCAAGTAAATATTAGTTGCCATTTGCAGATTCGCAATCATCAAATAGATGACATTTTAAATAATGTATCTGGATTACTCATATTGTTGACAGATACATTATGAGCAATCCATAAGAGCATTTTTGAACCTCTTTGCGATTTTAATCTTCAAGTAATGCTTTCGCTTTTTCCAGTAGCCATTCCTGCTGCTCTGGAATTGACATATTACTATTGTCAAGAAGGATGGCGTCCTCGGCCGGTTTTAGTGGAGACACTTCACGATTGGAGTCCATGTGGTCACGCTCCTTGACATTTTTCAGTATTTCGTCATAATCTGCCGGCATACCTTTCTTTTGCAGTTCATCATATCTGCGTTTGGCGCGAACCTCCGCCGACGCTGTGACAAAAACTTTCAGTTCGGAATTGGGGAACACCGTAGTGCCAATATCCCTGCCATCCATGACAATACCTTTTCCTTTACCCATTTCTCTCTGCTTGTTCACCATTGCTTCTCGGACAAATGGGATGGCGGCAATAGGGGAGACATGCTTGCTGACCTTAATACTTCTGATTTCATCCTCTACACGCTCTTCATTAAGAAAAGTGTCAGGGCATCCTGTTGTTGCGTTGAGTTTGAACGAAATGTTAATCTGTGGCATTTGGTTGCAAAGTTGGTCCATGTCAACCTTATTATCCATGCTTATCAGATTGTTGCGCATAGCATACAATGCTACCGTGCGATACATGGCACCTGTGTCTACATAGATATATCCGAGTTCTTTAGCCAACTGCTTTGCCATTGTGCTTTTGCCACAGGAAGAGTGACCGTCTATGGCTATGGTAATTTTTTTCATATATTATTATAAGATTTGTTTGTTATATTTTTATAGTATGAAAGCTATGTTTGCGATGATGCTTGATGATGATACATGATATTTTGCGTATGACAAGTTCAGTCTGAATCGTTCAAGGTTTATGCCTGCTCCAATAGACAGACCGGCAGAATGGGCTGAAGAGTTCCCCTCGCTGTCAATGGTCTTCATCTCGTCTGCACGACGGAAGCTATATCCTCCCGCAACATAAAACTGTTCTGAGAGCAGGGCTTCAGCACCAATACTTAAGTGATTGATAATTTTGTAATTAAGGTGATTCAAGTCAACAAGAGTTGCGGAAAGCCTCAGTGGTGATGTACCCAATTGCTTGCTGACACCAAGTTGTATGTCAAGAGGCATTTTCTCATAATTATTATCATACGCTTTTATCTGTCCTCCAAGATTTTTTACAACGAGGCTAAATGACCATTCCACATCCGGAAGATAGTAGTTTAATCCAAGGTCGACGGCAACGGCAAGTGATGTGTATGAAGAGATATTGCCATATACCATTTTTGCAGCAATGCCACCGGCAAGGTTTTCCATTAGTTCATATCCAAGCACCCCGCTCAAAGCAATGTCTGTAGCAGAAAACGTGCCAAGGTCGTTATTGTATTCGTCTCTGTGTTGCATGGAGCCGTACCCCATATATTGCACTCCAATTCCCACATTCCACTTTTCTTTGAACACCATATTAAAGGCTGCAGAGGCGTTATGGCATCCACTCATATAGTTCATGTATTGCAGTCCGACCGTTTTTGGTGTGGCTCCTATGATTAGTGAAGGGTTTTGGAACATCATCATCAGGTCATCATCAGGTATCGTGATGTTGTCGCCTCCAAGAGCTGCCGCGTGAGCGCTAACCGGAAGACGAAGGAAATTATATTCTGTCCGACTCTCGTCCTGAGACCATAGGTTTGCGGTCAAAATGAGGAAAAGACAAGTGGAAAGCGTTCTCTTCATATAAATATTTATAATTTATCAGCAAAGTTAGTCATTTTTCCAGAAAAGAGATGTATATTTGCATATTATTTTATAATATAATAACGATTTTGATAGTAAGAAAGACATATCGTGCTGACATAGACCGGCTTCGTCCGAAGATATTCCTACTGGCTTTTATTGCTGTTGTAGGGATGTTCTTGTTGGTGCTGCAATGGCAATCTGTGAATTTCACATCCCGTCTTTTGGAAGACATCTCTGATGATGTCGAAGTGGACATGGATTTCCTGGCATCATTGAAACCGGAAGAGGATGTCATTGCCGCCAAGGTTCATGAGCAGCCTTCCTCAACGGATCAAATAAATAAGGTTGATGAGCTGACAGACCAAGCAGAACTTGAGGAATTGAAGGAGCAGGTAAAATTCACCACTTCAGAGTCAGATAATGCTGACCAACTGAAAGAGAGTGAGGCGGATCCGATAGCCCCTGCCAACGCTTCTGTTGCCGGTGAAGATGTTCCATTGCGTGTTGTAGAGCAGTTGCCGGAGTTTCCGGGCGGGATGTCTATATTCATGACTTGGCTTACCAATGAGCTCCACTACCCGCCATCTTGTCGCAAAGCGAACCAGCAGGGCACTGTGTCTGTGAAGTTTGTTGTGGAAAAAGACGGCTCTATAACAAATGTTGAGATAGCCCAGCCATCTTATGCTCCCCTAAACACTGAAGCCTTACGTGTCATCAAGGCTATGCCCAAATGGAAACCAGGGCAGGAAAAGGGAAAGCCAGCACGCACGGTTGTAGCTATACCGATTGTCTTCGCTTTGTGATTCCAGCAAATTTATGAACTAATTATATAACATAAGTATGAAAACATCAAAAGAACTACTCGCCATTATCAATGAGTATATGGATAATATAAATTATGACAGGCAGCCTAAGTCTCTTTACGAACCAATAAAGTATGTATTGTCTCTTGGTGGCAAACGTATTCGTCCGATACTGATGCTTTTGACTTACAATATGTATAAAGAAGACGTTGAAGCTGTACTCCCTTGTGCTTGTGGCATAGAGACTTATCATAATTTTACTTTGCTTCATGATGACCTTATGGATAATGCTGACATGCGTCGTGGAAAGGAAACTGTACATAAGAAATGGAATGCCAACATGGCTGTCTTGTCCGGAGACACAATGTTGGTTACAGCCTTTTCACGTATGGCAGAATGCGACGCAAAGCACATGCCTGATGTGATAAGACTGTTCACCAAAACCGCCCTCGAGATAGATGAGGGACAGCAGTATGACATAGAATTCGAGTCACGCAATGATGTCTGTGAGGAGGAATACATAGAAATGATACGCCTAAAGACAAGTGTACTGCTTGCCTGTGCCATGCAGATTGGTGCTATCCTCGCCGATGCTTCTAAGGAAGACAGGGATAACCTTTACATGTTCGGTGAGAAACTTGGTCTTTCTTTCCAGTTGCAGGACGACTATTTGGATGTTTATGGAGACCCAAAGGTCTTTGGGAAGAATATCGGTGGCGATATAATTGAGAACAAGAAGACTTTCATGCTCATCAATGCCACGAAGCTGGCAGAAGGTGGAGATAAGGCGGAATTGGAGAGATGGTGCTCGTTCTCTGCAGAACAGGTGATGGCCGGAGATTGCGACCGAAACGAGAAAATAAAAGCTGTGACAGGCATTTATGACAAATTAGGCATAGGCAAACTCGCAAAGCAGCGTATGGAATATTACTATCAGGAAGCCTTGCGTCATCTTGATGCAGTCTCTGTTCCGGAAAGCAATAAGGCACAGTTGCGTGAGTTTGCGGCAAACATGATGAAGCGTGAGAAATAACACTACTTTCCAACAAACATAACAGAGCTGTGATAGATACTCATACACATTTGGACGGAGAGGAATTCAAGGACGACCTCTCGGAAGTCATAACGCGTGCAAAGGCTGCAGGAATAGAGAAAGCGTTCATTCCCGCCATAGACTTGCAGTCGAGCAGGCGGATTTTGGCATTATGCCAGCAATATTCCGACTATTGTCATCCGATGATTGGCATTCACCCTGAGGAAGTCAAGAATGATTGGCGGGAACAAATGGATGGCATTATGGCACTATTGTCATCAGATGTTATCGGAATAGGTGAGGTAGGACTTGATTATTATTGGAGCCGTGAGTTCGAGAAAGAGCAGCTAGCCTGCTTTGAGAGGCAGGTGGAATGGTCTGTTGCCACACAGCTGCCACTTATGATTCATTGCCGCAAGGCGCAGAATGAAATGGTGAAACTGTTACGTAAGTATGAGAAAGACCTGCTGGGCGGAGTGTTCCATTGCTTTACTGGAAATGAGCATGAGGCATTGGAACTTCTCGAATTTGAAAGGTTTGTGTTAGGAATCGGAGGTGTGTTGACATTCAAGAAGAGCAACCTTCCTCAGACATTGTCGTCTGTTGTGCCACTTGACCGCATTGTTCTTGAGACAGACTCCCCATATATGGCTCCTGTTCCGCATCGTGGAAAGCGTAATGAGCCATCATTTGTTGCAATGGTATGCAATCGTCTTGCAGAGGCTTACGGCGTTGCTGCAGCTGAGGTTGATGCAATAACGACAAAGACCGCCAAACGCATATTTGGGTTGTAGAGCGGGAATCATATTCTATAATAGAAACGAAACAGCCGGATATTCCTTACGTCAAGGTGTATCCGGCTGTCTCGTTTCCGACTTTTGCAGTTCTGTACGAATGCGCTATTTGCAGAATAATCTGTAACGTGGATTTCCGTGGTGATAATTCTTCAAGGGTAAAATACGGCATAGGCAATAAAGATTGGTTAATATTTGTTCGTCTTGACTATATAACGCATCATATTGCCTTTTATTGTAGCTGTTTCAGCGTTTTTTCATATTCGTGGTTGTTGGTTGCACTTAAAGAAAACAGCCATATATTGGAAAGTGTTTAACCTAATTAGCTTTGAGACATCTCGATTGGAAAGTTATGCTGTTTCAAAAAACTGAGTTTGTCCCAGTAGCCCCTCTGATATACAATAAGATTGTTTTTGATATGGAAGAAGCCGCAACCACGCAACCCCAATGGGTCTTTCCATTCCATTATTGCCCATTCTCCATCTTCAAAAATATTTTCAACAATGCAAACCATCTTGGCTGTTGCAAACTCATCGGCAAACATACGAGATATAGCTTCTTTTCCTACTATAGGCACGTTGGCTACCTGATGGTTTACAGCATCATTCGCATATAATGCGGCAATTCCCGCCACATCGGATGCGTTGAAGCAATCAATCCACTTTTGTAGTATTTCTTTAGGTCTCATTTTTATTGAATAAAATTGTTATTCGCTTATGCGGAAGATAAATATTACTCCTTGTCATTCATGGTGTAGACTTATAAGAACCATTATTCTGTAATAAGTCGATACATCGTTGCAATATCCTCCGATGCCATCTCGAATTTTGATTTCTCAATCAGTATGTTTTGCCCCGTCATTATATAGGATGGAAGGATGCGAATACCGTTATATAAAATCTCAGTATTGCGCAATTTATAGGTGGATATGCTTGGGACAGCATTTTTCTTGGTTGCCTTCTTGCTAATCATATTAAAGGCTTTCTTTGCCACATCCCCCATAAGCATAATAACCTTGACATTGGGAAACAATGCAAGCTCTCTTTCCAGATAGGACAGACTTTCCTCTATGCTTTCCTTTGAAACGGCATACTCGGTTTTGGGTGTTTTAACAGCATTGGTAATGTAAATCCCATTGTTTAGAATATCCTGCACAGAGCTTACCTCTATCCCGGCTTTTCGGAACAATGGAATTGTCGTTGACATATACGCAGCATCCGGTCTTCCATAGAAATCATCTTCTATACATGATGGGACAACCTCGTTTATCATGATTGCGTAAATCGTTTCCGGCATAACATCCACGTCATTAAAACGTAAATCTGTTTTACCCGTAGAAAGCTGTTCCAGTTCTTTTTGAATATTCATAATCCTAACCTATAGTTTTGCTTGGTTTTATTGATTGGCTTGCCGCCAATGCCGAAATTCTCATCAGGTAGTTCCTTGATGGTTACAGTGAAGAACTGCTCCGGGATATGTGTTATCTCGGAGGCTGTTGCTGTGAGCCGTTCAATCAGCTCTTTCTTTTGTTCTGCGGTAAGTTTTCCGCTTTCGATGGATATGTAGGGCATATTATTACAAATTTAATTTAGACATAATTGAAGTCATGTTCTGCCCAAGATTGCGTATATTTGCCATTCCTTCATCGTCTTTCAAAACATCGCCTATGTCTTTGCCGTAAACCATGTTCCAGTAAGTAGAGCCGATAACAATCATTTCCTTGTTGAGCATAAAATGATTCATGGTATCTATGGCTGTCATGCCTCCGGCACGTCGAACTGCGGCCACCGATACACCTATCTTATGTTTAAGTAATCCGGGATTGGTGGCGGCAACAACTCCTCCACGGTCAAGAAACGCCTTCATCTTCGATGACACATCAGCCGAATAAACCGGTGAGCCCAAAATAATTCCGTCTGTCTCAACAATACGGCTGAATACATCGCAAAAACCATCTCCTTTGAATACACAATTACCATGTCCTTTACAGGCAAAGCAAGCGCGGCACGGTTGGATATCTATGTCTGCCAACTGAATCAGCTCCGTTTCAATACCGGCTTTATTCAGTTCTTCAAAAACCGTATTGATTATTATCGCAGTGTTGCCTTCTTTGTGGGAACTGCCGTTAATACCTATTACTTTCATATAGATTTTGTCAGTTTATCCATTATAGAAAATCATGTATTTGTTGAGATTCGACAAACTCCATTTCTATGCAATTCCAAATCTCACCGAGGCAAGTGTAGCTTTCAGTCTCTTCTTTTTGAACTTGCTTGAATCCCGCAGCTTCATAACAATGTATTGCAGATGGATTATTTTCAAATACACCAAGCGATACTTTAGTCGCATCTAATTCTTTGTGGGCATAATCAACAGCCATGCCGACAAGTTTTTTACCCAAGCCGAGACCTCGCTTTGCATCATCAACTATTACGAATCCAAGTCGCCATTCTGAATTTTCAGGGGTTGGCTTTCTGAGTGTTATATAACCTATGACTTCTGCAACATCAACCATAGTAAGAGCGATTGAAGAATGTCCGTCTATGAATTTGTCATGAAATGAGTTAATATCATTTCCCGTGACAGGGTAACGCGAATACCTGTCGGCACACCATTGACGCATCAGATACTCGCTTTTCAGCCATCCGGCAATAATATTTGCGTCAGCCGGATGAAATTCTCTCAATCGCACGTTCATGGCCTGTAATCACGCTTTATTTCATTGATTGACTTGCCACCGATACCGAAATTCTCATCGGGGAGTTCCTTGATGGTTACAGTGAAGAACTGCTCCGGGATATGGGTTATCTCTGAGGCTGTGGCCGTGAGCCGTTCAATCAGTTCTTTCTTTTGTTCTGCGGTAAGTTTTCCGCTTTCGATGGATATGTAGGGCATATTATCTTTGCTTTATATAGTTTGTAATCAGCATTGAGATTATTCCGATACAAAGATAGATCGAGGCATATACCAGAAACCACGGTTCCTGAATCCCAAAGAACAGCCATACTCCTGCAAGAAATGCCACGGCAGAGATGATTGGGAGATGCCATAATTTCTTGATATTTTTTCCGGAAGCAAAGCCAAGGATTATTGAATATAATGGGTTTATGACAAGGAACAGCATCATGCACAATGCCATACCTGCACATTCGGATGCAAGTTTTGCTACGGCAAACGGCAGGAAAAACATAATTGCCACGGTTATGCTAATCCATATCGTAATTACTCTGCGGTTTTCGTTCATGACAATGGTTTAATTCAATAGTTTTATTAGGTCATCGACAGAAACATCCATCCTTTGGGAAACTTCTTCCAAAGCCATTCCATTAGAGATGAATCTCTCTATGACCATTTTCATTTCCTCGCCGACTTCTATGAGATGTCCATCCAAATCGTAAAAGCGGATTACTCGTTGTCCCCAATCATGCTCAACGACATTACCTAAAAACTTGATTGAGGGATAATCATTCAGTTTTTGCAGAAAGCCGTCAAAATCATGTTCCTCAAAGACAATTTCAACATTGTCGGGCTTTTCCCGGACTTGCTCTTTGGGCACGCCAATGAGCCAATCGAAATCCTGCTGTAAAGCCAGACCGCATGAGAACAGGATATTTCGTCCATAATCCTGACAGACTTCCAACCCGAATATGCTTTCGTAGAAACTTCGGGCTTTGTTTATATCTGACACGGATAAAACCGTACAACAATATTTCATATTTGTTTTTTCCAGTGTTAGAGGTTGGGATATAATTGGCGCATCGGCTCTCAGGTTTTAAAGTTGCAAGATGAGCATAACGCTTCTTTTTTCTTATGTCTTGGAAAGAGTTGCCTCTGCCCGAATGCAAAATTAGTTGTTTTTATTGATATTTTGTTTAAACCAATTAGCTTTAAGGCATTTTTAACGAATATAAATTAGATTAAACAACTTCATTATAAAGATAATCCAATCATAATTATAAGAGGTCACGTTTCAAATGGTGAACACGTGAGTTCGGGATAAAAAAGTTCCTTTCAATAATGGATGTTTCGTGTTTTTGTCAATCTGCAACCAAAGTGAGGCAACTACTTGCAAATTGTCATGTGTTCATAGCCTTTTGGTGAGATTAAAATATAACAGATGTTAAAATACTATTGGTGTGACGAAAGGTAAGACTTTGTGTTGTAAAAGGTAATCTTTTGCCAAGTGAAAGGTAACGCTTTGCATTGTGAAAAGTAACCTTTCATAATGTCATTCAATGTTTTTTGAGTTTCATGTCAGCAGACGGCCTTTCCAATTCCATCCTTTATGGGTTGGTTGTTGTGCTGTGGTGAGTGGATATGCCGCCATTATGTATTCATCGTTTGCTCAAAGTACAGCAATTTGGCTGTGTAGGTTGTTTTTTTGTTTATAATGATGAAATAATTTGTATAATTCCACAAAATGCTGTACTTTTGCAATGAAAACGAATGCCACATAGATTCATGACAGATTACTGTTTATTCTATATAAATAATGTCATGTCATGACTTAATGTTGCTATAATAATAAAAATCCTTATCCATGTCAATCTTTTTGCGAAATATTGTTTTGCATTTGGGTGCCTGCCTTCGCACCACAGCTTTGTTCTTTGCATCCACAATCATTCTCTTGCCTCTTGCTGCCCAAAGTGAGAATGACGGCAGGACTCGGATTGTGATAGAGACAACATTGGGAAACATCAAGGTTGCGTTATACGATGAAACTCCGCTACATAGTGAGAACTTCAAGTCGTTGGTGGACAGAGGGTTTTATGACGGACTGCTGTTCCATCGTGTCATAAATAAGTTTATGATTCAGGCGGGCGATTCCACAAGCCGCTCTGCTGCTCCTGGAGGATTGCTTGGCGACACCTCGGAACCTTATACCGTACCTGCAGAGATTCGTTTCCCAAATCTTTTGCACAAACGCGGAGCGTTATGCATGGCACGTGAAGGCGATGCCACTAATCCACAGAGGGTTTCGTCGGCATATCAATTCTACATTGTTTACGGAACACGTTTCAATGATGATATGCTGGATAAGGTGCAGGCGCGACTTGATGCGTATACAGGAGGAAAAGTCGTGCTTACACCGGAAGCCAGAGAAGTGTACAAACGCATAGGAGGCACTCCACATCTTGATGGGCAATACACGGTTTTTGGCGAAGTCATCGAAGGAATTGACATTGTGCGAGACATCCAATGGGTTGATACTGATGCCAATGACCGTCCGGTGAAAGATGTACGCATCATCAAAGCTTACACGCTGGAGGCCGAATGATTTCCATTTTATACATGAGACGAAAAGTACTTGGTGATAGAGTGTTAAAAAAAAATAAATACGACTTGTTGCGATTGCGTACTCTTGGTGTTCTCACAAAAAATATGTAATTTTGCACTCTGTTTGGAATAAGTATCAATTAGAAACGCAAAAATTTAGGATAGAAATGTCTAAAGTTTGTATGATTACGGGAAAGAAAGCCATGATAGGCAACAATGTTTCCCACTCAAAGCACCGCACAAAGCGCAGCTTTGATGTAAACCTCTTCAGCAAGAAATTCTACTATGTAGAAGAGCAGTGCTGGATTTCACTTAAGATTAGTGCAGCTGGTCTGCGTCTGATCAACAAAATCGGTCTCGATGCAGCTCTCAAGAAGGCTGTGGCAAACGGTTATGTTGATTGGAAGGACATTAAAGTTATAGGAGAATAATCAAGATGGCAAAGAAAGCTAAAGGCAACAGAGTGCAGGTTATCCTCGAGTGCACTGAGATGAAAGAGAGTGGTCTTCCTGGAACAAGCCGTTATGTGACTGTTAAGAACAGAAAGAACACTCCTGAGCGTATGGAGCTCAAGAAGTATAATCCAATCCTTAAGCGCATGACTGTGCATAAGGAAATTAAATAATCCATTAAACCGATTAGACAATGGCAAAGAAAGCGGTCGCAACCCTCCACGAAGGCAAGCAGGATGGTCGCGCTTACACTAAGGTTATTAAGATGGTGAAAAGTCCTAAGACCGGTGCTTATATTTTTGACGAGCAGATGGTCAAGAATGAGGACGTAAAGGATTTCTTCAAATAAACAAGATTTCTTTCACCGTAATATTCGAAAAAGATACTTTTGTCCGCACAAAGTTCTGCAACGCAGAGCGTTGTGCGGATTTTCTGATTAGATATGGGATTGGGAAAAATCAAAGGACATGCTGCACTTATCGGTGCAAACGTTATATGGGGATTATACGCTCCGTTATGTAAGGATTTGCTGAATGCGCAGATTATACCACCCCTCATTCTTGCCGGCATAAAGACAGCCGGTGCGGCGTTGCTGTTTTGGGTACTTTGGGCAGTATTCAGGATTGTAAAGCCTTCCCATACTATTTCCAAAGAGCATATCGAGAAGAAGGACTATTTGAAAATCTTGAATGCTTCACTGATGATTATCGCTGCCAATCAGATATTCATCACTTTAGGATTGAAGTACGCCAGTCCGGTCGACGGAACGGTATTATGTGGTATCACACCATTCTTTACTTTGATCTTAGGAGTTGTTTTCCTGAAACAGAAGGCGGGATTGATAAAAAACTTAGGTGCAATCCTCGGGTTTGCCGGTATGTTGCTGTTCGTATTCGGCAGCGATGTAAATACTGCGATGCATGTCAGCAATCCGGTGCTTGGTGACACCCTGTTCGTATTGAGCCAAGTATGCGGAGCCATCTATCTGGTGTTTTCCGGTGATATTCTTGGAAAATATTCATCGTTCACACTGATGAAATGGATGTTCCTGATTTCCGCTGTAATAATGTTGCCGCTATATGTACCGGACGTTATGGCACTTGACTGGACATTGCTGTCAACAGACATGTGGATAGAGTTGGGATATATCATCACCTTTGCAACATTCCTTGCATTCCTTCTTCTTCCGGTTGGTCAGAAGCAAGTGTCACCGACAACGGTGGCTATGTATAATTATCTGCAACCTGTCGTAACTGCCACTTATGCAGTAATATTCGGATTGGCACAGCTTAGCATGCAGACCATTGTTGCCACAGCATTGATTTTTGTCGGTGTGTGGATAGTAAACAGAGACAATAAATAAAAACACCACTCATGGGAATATTCAGTATTTTTAAGAAAAAAGAGACTCTTGACAAGGGGCTTGAAAAGACCAAGACCAGTGTATTTGAGAAAATCAGCCGTGCAATTGCCGGAAAGAACACTGTCGATGATGATGTGCTTGATGACCTCGAAGAGGTGCTGATAACATCAGATGTCGGAGTTGACACTACGCTTAAAATCATAGAACGCATACAGCAACGTGTGGCGCGTGACAAGTATGTCTCCACATCAGAGCTTAATAATATCCTCCGTGAGGAAATTGCCTCTTTGCTTGAGGAGAACAATACCGGTGACCTTGATGACTGGGAACTTCCTTCCGATCATAAGCCGTATGTTATTCTCGTCGTGGGAGTTAACGGTGTTGGTAAAACAACTACAATAGGCAAACTGGCATATCAGTTCAAGCGTGCCGGCAAGAAGGTTTACCTCGGTGCTGCGGATACATTCCGTGCGGCAGCTGTTGAGCAGATAGTTATCTGGGGAGAGAGGGTAGGTGTGCCGGTTGTCAAACAACAAATGGGAGCTGATCCGGCAAGTGTTGCTTTTGACACGCTTGCCTCGGCAAAGGCGAATGGTGCAGATGTTGTAATCATTGATACTGCCGGCCGTCTTCATAACAAGGTGGGCTTGATGAATGAACTTAAAAAAATCAAGGATGTCATGAAGAAGGTTGTTCCTGAAGCACCTGACGAAGTGATGCTCGTCCTTGACGGCTCTACAGGTCAGAATGCTTTTGAGCAGGCAAAACAGTTCTCCGCTGTTACGGAAGTGTCATCCCTTGCCATAACAAAACTTGATGGAACAGCGAAAGGAGGAGTTGTCATCGGAATATCTGACCAGTTGAAAGTCCCTGTGAAATATATCGGACTTGGTGAGAATATGGAAGACCTTCAGTTGTTTAACCGTAGGAATTTCGTAGACTCTCTGTTTGGCAAGAAATAAGGACATTATACGTTTAATGTCGTGTTGTTGAAGCTATTATATTGATATGATAAAAGGAAGAGTTGACATAATCACGATGGGGTGCTCGAAGAATCTTGTTGACAGTGAGTCTTTGATGCGCCTTTTGGGAAAGAAAGGCTATGATGTACATCATGAGCCAACTGTTCCTGAAGGTGAATATGTTGTAGTGAACACTTGTGGATTCATTGGCGATGCAAAGGAAGAAAGCATTAATGCTATCTTGGAACTTGCAGAAGCAAAGGCAGAAGGACGGATAGGAAAACTCATTGTCATGGGATGTCTGTCAGAAAGGTATCTCGCTGATTTGGAGGAATCAATACCGGAAGTGGACAAGTATTACGGTAAGTTTGATTTCAAGGACTTTGCAGCTTCATTGCCGGAAGTGGACAGCAATGTCAATGATGGTGATGTGAAACTCACAACTACTCCAAAGCACTATGCTTATATCAAAATAAGTGAAGGGTGTGACCGTCGTTGTGCTTACTGCGCCATTCCTCTTATCACAGGAAAGCACAATAGCCGCACTATGGATGACATCCTTGATGAGGTTCGTCTTCTTGTAGCCAATGGCGTCCGTGAATTCAATGTCATAGCTCAGGAACTGACATATTACGGCATAGACCTGTATGGTGAGCGTCGCATAGCACAGCTTATTGATGAAATAGCGCATGTGAAAGGAGTGAAATGGGTACGTCTTCATTATGCTTATCCTAATCAATTCCCGATGGAACTCCTTGACGTGATGCGTAAGAACAAGAATGTCTGCAAGTACCTTGACATTGCACTGCAGCATATTTCTGATAATATGCTTGAACGTATGCATCGCCATACTACAAAGGAGGAGACGATGCGACTTATAGAACGCCTTCGTGAAGCTGTTCCCGGAATACACTTGCGCACGACTCTCATGGTTGGTTTCCCAGGAGAGACTGATGAGGATTTCCGTGAACTTGTTGATTTTGTCAAATGGGCACGCTTTGAATGTATGGGAGCATTTGCTTATTCGGAAGAAGAGGGTACATACAGTGCCTTGCATTACAAAGATGATATTCCAACCGAGACAAAGCAACTGCGACTCGATAAACTGATGCGCGTGCAACAGAACATTTCTGCAGAATTGCAGGCAAACCTTATCGGAGAAACGATGACTGTCGTTGTTGACAGAAAAGAAGGCGACTATTATATCTGCCGCTCAGAGTTCAGTTCGCCGGAAGTAGACCCGGAAATCCTTGTGCCTGCTCATGAGAAAACTCTCCGCAAAGGATGTTTCTATGATGTCACCATAATCGCTGCCGAGGAGTTTGACCTCTATGCAACGGTTGTGAAATAGTTTTGCTCATTATCCATAAACATACAGACTGTGAATAATAAGGAATTTATAGCTACTTTGGCAAAAAATACAGGTATTGGCAAAGAGAAGACACAGACTTTGGTCAATGCTGTCATAGCAGCCATGTCTGCAACGTTCGATGATGGTGATAATGTCACTGTCGCTAATTTTGGCACTTTTGAACCTAAGAAACGTACAGAACGTATCATTGTTAATCCTTCATCAGGACAGCGTATGCTTGTTCCTCCAAAGATTGTGCTTAACTTTAAGCCTGCTGCAAATGTTAAGGATAATATTAAGAAAGGAGGAATGGAATGAGTACGATGAAAGAACTCGCACGCACAGTGTCCGAACGACAGGGACTTACACGTGCGGAGTCAGAACAGTTTGTCTATGCAATGTTTGAGCTCATAAAGTCCACCCTGCATTCCGATGACCAGGTGAAAGTCAAAGGATTGGGCACATTTAAGGTTCAGACAGTCAAATCACGCAGCAGTATTAATGTGAATACCGGTGAAAGGGTTTTGATTGATTCTCATGAGAAGATAACCTTCACGCCGGATAAGGCTATGGCTGAAGCGGTCAATAAACCTTTCGGGCATTTCGAGACAGTAGTGCTCAACGATGGGGTTGTCTTTGATGACATGGAAAATTCGGCAGATGATGAAGTGGGTATTTCTGATGAGCCTCGTATAGAACCAAGCATGCAAGAAAATTTGTCAAAACCTTCTGAGCAGATAAGTGATATACAGATTACATCGACTGTTCCGGAGAATCTGAATATTGGTTCAGAAAGTAATGAGGATATTCCAAAGAATCAGGAGATGATTTTTGGCAATCATGAAGAAATTCAGGATCAAGAAAATGAAACTATCCCTGAAGATGAGCAGGAGGCTGAAGAAGAGATTGTTGCAACGGACTCGGAAAACATAAACGCTTCAGATATAAAATTCTTACTGTCGAAGACAAATGTAACAGAAGAAACTCCAGAACCAAATGCCGAAGATGACAAACCGTCTTCTGGCAAAACAGGCAATAAGATGATGCTCTTCCTTTACAGTGTGCTCCTTGCCGCATTTTTTGTAGCAGGATTCTTTACAGGTCGCATGACGATGACCACAGAACATGCTGCAACCTCTCAGACAAATGTTCCTCCGAAAAAGACTGTTATAAGGAAGGTTGTAAAAGCCACTCCTAAGCCTGTTGCTGTCAAAAAGAAAGATACTATCCATGTGGAGCAGCCGAAAGCGGAGGTTCAACAGCAGACAACAGTTGAGCCGCACAAGAGTCCGGAAAAGGAAATCATTGGGAATTCATACGATTCCGACCCGAGAATACGTACCGGAGCTTATATTATCACCGGCATCGAAAAGACTGTAACAGCAACAAAGGGGCAGACTATTGAAAGCATCTCAAAGACACACTTGGGGCCGGGAATGGAATGCTATGTAGAGGCTGTCAATGGCGGAATGAAAGAGTTGCGTGAAGGGCAAAAGGTAAAGATACCTTCTCTTAAGATTAAAAAAAGAAAAAAGCAATGAAGAATAGTAACGGCATATAAAACTCCACACATACATCAGAAAAACAGACATTAGTCCAACTGACAGTGCACCGCATTGGAGTTGGACTAATGTTTTTATTGTCCTTAAACAATAAAAGTGTTATTGTTTTAAAAAACTAAAGAGTGAGTCAAAACCATTTCATTATTTTTTATTACCTTTGCAGAAATTAAGGATAATAATAAATTATTTTCTCTAAACAATGGGTGGTTTTTTCGGGACGATTCAAAAGAAAAGATGTGTTGAGGAGTTGTTTTATGGTATAGACTATCAATCACATCTTGGTACAAAACGTGGAGGTATGGCTACTTACAGCAAGGAGACGGGTGGTTTCAAACGCTCAATCCACAATCTGGAGAGTACATACTTTAGGACTAAGTTTGAGGACGAGTTGCCGAAATTTTTCGGTGAGCAAGGAATTGGGGTTATATCAGATACTGATGCCCAACCTTTGCTGATGAATTCTCATCTTGGCAGATTCGCTATCGTTACAGTGGCGAGAATAAATAACGCAGAGGAGATTGCCCATAAACTGCTTGCGGAAAACATGGTGCTTTCAGAGTTCTCTTCAGGCAGAATCAATCCTACAGAGCTTATAGGACTTTTGATAATCAAGGGCAAGGATTTTGTTTCGGGAATCGAGAATGTTTACAAGAATGTTCAAGGTTCTTGTTCTATGCTCATCCTAACTGAGGACGGAATAATAGCAGCACGTGACTTTTGGGGCAGGACACCGATTGTCGTTGGACAACGGAAAGATACTGATGGTAACATTGAAGCCATGGCGGTAACATCAGAGACTACAGCTTTCCCTAATCTTGGTTTTGAAATCTCTCATTTTATCGGACCGGGTGAGATTGTGCGACTGACAGCCGACGGAATGCAACAGTTGCGTAAACCGGAGAATCAAATGCAAGTTTGCTCTTTTCTGTGGATATACTATGGTTTCCCTACATCAATCTATGAAGGTAAGAATGTAGAGGAAATGCGTTATCAGACAGGCTTTGCTATGGGGGAGGAAGATGATACGGAGATTGACTGTGTAGGTGGAATTCCTGATTCGGGTATAGGCATGGCTGTGGGATATGCTGCCGGTCATCATGTTCCTTTCCAGCGCGCAATTTCAAAATATACTCCTACATGGCCACGTTCTTTCATGCCTACCAGCCAAGAGACACGTAACCTTGTAGCGAAGATGAAACTGATTCCAAACGAGTCTATGCTCAAAGGCAAGCGTTGTCTTTTCTGCGACGACTCCATTGTCCGCGGAACACAGCTACGTGAAAACACGAAGATTCTCAAAGAACTTGGTGCAAAGGAGGTTCACATGCGTATAGCCTGTCCTCCGCTTATATGGGGATGCCCATTCATAAACTTCTCTGCATCAAAGAATGTATTGGAACTTATAACACGCCGTGTTATTGAGGATTTTGAGTCTGGAAGAACAAAGGCAACACAATTGAGTGATGTTTCCGGTGGAACAAAAGGAGATAATGTGTGTGAGATGGAAATCTCTGATGAGCGTCTGCATCAATATGCGCAGACAGGCTCTCCTGAATACGAGGCAATGGTTGCAGAGATAGCGAAACGACTAAATCTTGATTCCTTGCGTTTCACAAAAATAGAGGATATCATTGAAGCTATAGGTTTGCCAAAGTGCAAGATATGTACCCATTGTTTTGATGGAAGTTCGAGTCATACGATAAATAATTTCTAAACTTTTATAGCCCTTGTACCTACAAATAAATGGTACAAGGGCATTTTAATTACCGCTCTATTTTATTGAAGAGAAGGCGGAAAGAGAATTTGCTTGAAGAATCTCTGACATTAGTATTGTTAGCGTGTAAGTTCACCAAAGCCATAAAGTAAGTCTGCACGTCCGCCTGTCGGACGGAAATAAACCAGACACGAATAGCGATTCTCCGTTTGGTGGTAGTTACCTTCCGCCGGTAGTGTTATTGTTTCTCCATTATTCTGGCGGAGGAGGTATTGATATGAGTAATATCCCATTTTAAGTTTGACCGCACAATGGTATTGCTTGTGTTCAGGGGCGTATTCCATAAGATACTCATTTAGTAGACGGTCAGTCGTCCATTGACCATTAAGATAGACATCACCTTTGAATGGTCGTGGTGAGTCATATGTGAAATGGCAAATAAAGTATTCTGATTCAGTGTCGTTGTTTATGTTGTCTGTGTTGCGGATATAGAATGCTCCGTTGGCATCCTCGTCGTAGACATAATTCGGGCGTGGTTTGTCGGTGAATAGCCATACATGATAGTTCTCTCCGTCGAAATCCGTATGGTCAACTCCCATGGAGGTTCTATGGAGGTCAAGAAATTCAAATTTTCGGTATTCGTTTCCTGCTGCAAAGATCAAGTCCTTGCAATGTTTCCATTCAATTCCATCAGCAGAGCGGAATGTTGGGCGTGGCAGCCAACGTGCGCTTGTCCACCTATTGTTTTGCAAAGTAATAGTTTTTATTTGCTCGTCAGGGTTCTGTATTCTGATATTATTATATGAGATACGAACAGTGAGTTGTTGATGTGCATTGTTAAAGTCAATATCTGTCGCAGTGGTCATTTCAAGACCTACGCTGAACTTTGGTTCTACAACCATGAAACAACATGTGGCTATGTCTTTCCCTGAATTATCGTCCGTTATTGTGAGACGATAGTTTCCTGAGAGTTTAAAGCGACATTGCTCATTAGGCAATTGGAGCCGATAATGGGTATAGAGTGTTGCCATATTTATGGATTCTTGGTAGTCATCAATTGTCAGCCCATTGTAAAATCCATCAATGAAGTCTGTCTCAAAAAGTCCTTTGCTTGGTGTCCAATCCGCTTCACAATGTTCGAGTTTGTAAGTGTATCGGTGGTAATCATGTGTAAGATCGTCAAACTCTATGTTTATTCTTTCATCACGTCCAAGAGAAATGATAGGTAACCCCAGCCAGTTCTGCTCTGCGACAACTTCAAGAGACTTTATCTCTGGTGAGAGGATTTCATGACGTTGAGCATTCATGCAGGTTGGTATCAACGAAAGGAGGTGTACTGCTACTATTATGATTGCATATTTCTGTTTCATGACATTATTTTGATATTGATGTTGCAAAGATACGAAAATTAATTGAAAAATAGCACTCAACCGACAAAATAAAGTTTTGTAAGAAATAAACATACTTTTCTTATTAAAAGTTTGGAGGTTGTGGTAAAAATTATTATCTTTGCATCAAATTTACACAAAGTATATGAAAAAAAAATATTTCCTTTTCCCTCTTTTGATTGCAGTGTTGACTCTTATGAGTTGTGGAAGTTCCAAAAAGGTTGTTTATTTTCAGAATGCAGACGAGGTTAGTCTGGAGGCTTCTCGTATGCTTTATGATGCAAAAATAATGCCGAAAGATCTGTTGTCTATTTCTGTGCATACTACAGATCCACAGGCTTCAGCTCCATTCAATCTTAATTCCGGTCAGGGAACACAGGGGACAGGAGGTGCGAATAATGGTGGTTACCTCGTAGACAATGAAGGTAATATTGAGTTCCCTATATTGGGCAAACTTCATGTCTCTGGACTGACAAAAAACCAATGTCAGGATATGATTGCAGCCAAACTGAAACCGTATTTCTTAAAAGAGGAATCCCCATTGGTTAAGGTAAGTATGGCAAATTACCGTGTAACAGTTCTTGGAGAAGTATCAAGTCCTGGAGTTGTTCCTGTGTCGGCTGAAAAGATGAGCATTCTTGAGGCTATTGCCGAATCAGGTGACTTGACTCTTTACGGTAAGCGTAATAATATATTACTTATAAGGGAAAATGAATTTGGGGAGAAGACAACGCATAGACTTGATCTGACGGATGTCAATATTGTCAACTCTCCTTATTTCTATCTTCAACAGAATGATATTGTTTATGTAGAACCAAGTAAAAACAAGTCTGGATCTGTTGTATTTGGTCCAGCAACAACAATGTGGCTTTCGCTTGGAACATCATTATTATCCATTGTCTCTCTGGTTGTCGCCATTACAAGAAGATAATAATACTTAGATAAAGAGATACAGGGGGCTGTATCTCTTTTCATTTCATAATAGATAAATTAAGGCTAAATTAATTATAGATATAAAAATAAAATCATGTGTGGTATTGTAGGTTATATAGGAAAGCGACAGGCTTATCCTATTCTTATTAAGGGACTTAAAAGACTAGAATATCGTGGTTATGACAGCGCAGGAGTTGCACTGATAAATGAAAATAACGACCTTGGAGTTTATAAAGCCAAAGGAAAAGTCTCTGTATTGGAAGCTGTTGCAGAGAAAGGTGATACAACCGGTTGTATGGGAATTGCGCATACACGTTGGGCAACACATGGTGTGCCGAGTGAGGCGAATGCTCATCCTCATGTGTCACAGTCCGGTAATCTGACTCTTGTGCACAATGGTATTATCGAAAACTATGCAACTCTTCGCGAACAGCTTATAGAGCGTGGATACCAATTTAAGAGTGAGACAGACACAGAAGTCCTTGTGCAATTGATAGACTATATCATGACGACAAATGATGTCAATCTCGCTACAGCTGTGCGTAGTGCTTTGAATCAAGTGTTTGGCGCTTATGCTATAGCAGTGATAGACAGCCGTCATCCGGAACAATTGATAGCTGCAAGGAAATCTTCACCCTTGGCAGTTGGGGTAGTAGAGGATAATTCGGAGTTTTTCCTTGCGTCAGATGCTTCCCCGATAGCTGAGTATACAATGCAGATTGTATATCTCAATGATGAAGAAATGGCTATTATGGAATGTGGCAAACCTTTGCAGGTTTTCAAACTCAATGGTGAGGCTACAGATGCTGTCGTCAAAGAAGTCGATGTTGATTTGTCAATGCTTGACCATGAAGGATTCCCTCATTTCATGCTGAAGGAAATCTTTGACCAACCGAATGTTCTTAAGGATTGTATGCGTGGCAGGATTATAGAGTCACCTTACTCCCACCAACCGGAAGTCCTTCTCTCTGCAGTGAAGAATCACCGTCGTGAACTTTTGCAGGCAAAGCGTATTGTGATAGTGTCCTGTGGCACATCATGGCATGCAGGACTGATAGGTAAACAGTTGATAGAGCATTTCTGCCGTGTTCCTGTAGAAGTAGCGTATGCTTCAGAATTCCGTTATTCAGACCCGGTCATAGAGCCTAATGATGTGGTAATGGCTATATCACAGTCCGGAGAAACTGCAGACACTCTTGCAGCAATCAGGCAGGCAAAAGAGAAAGGTGCCCTTATATTTGGAATAGTCAATAGTGTTGGCTCCAGCATTGCGCGTGAATCCGATACAGGAACATACATCCATGTCGGTCCGGAAATCGGTGTAGCGTCGACCAAGGCGTTTACTGGTCAATTGGTTGTCTTAACAATGATAGCTTTAGCTCTTGGAATGGCTAAAGGCACTGTTGGGCAGGAAGAATATGAAGAAACAATAAACGAACTTGTTGCAATACCTGAGAAGATGAATAAGATTCTTGAGCAGAACGACAAGATTCATGCGTTGTCACAGAAATTCACTTATGCGCATAACTTCCTCTATCTTGGACGTGCATGGAACTATCCTGTGGCATTGGAGGGGGCACTTAAACTGAAGGAGATATCATATATACATGCAGAAGGATACCCTGCTGCAGAAATGAAGCATGGACCTATCGCTTTGATAGATGCAGAGATGCCTGTTGTCTTTATTGCGACGCATCATTCTCTTTATCAGAAGAATATCTCCAATATGCAGGAGGTTATTTCGCGTCAAGGACATATTATTGCCATTGTGACGGAAGGAGATGAAGAAATAAAGAAAATGGTTGATGAAGTCATTGAGGTTCCACAGACATTGGCTTGTCTTGCCCCTCTGTTGAGTGTTATTCCATTACAGTTGCTGTCTTACCATGTTGCAGTGGCAAAGGGACTGAATGTCGACCAGCCACGTAATTTGGCAAAGTCTGTTACAGTGGAGTGATTTTTATTATATGAATTAGAAATGGAAAATGTAACACTTATCCTTCAAGATGGCACTGAATTTCATGGCAAGTCATTTGGTTATGATAAAACGGTAGCCGGTGAGGTCGTTTTCAATACAGCTATGATGGGTTATCCTGAATCTCTTACGGATCCGTCATATGCAGGTCAGATTGTGGTTCTTACATTCCCTTTGGTAGGAAACTATGGTGTTCCGGCGTTTTCTTTTGAGGATAATGGTATTCCAACCTTCATGGAAAGTGACAAGATCCATGCTGTGGCATTAATCGTATCTGATTATAGTGAGAGCTATAGCCATTGGAATGCCAAAGAGAGTCTCTCCGATTGGCTCAAGCGTGAAAAAGTCCCAGGTATAACAGGCATAGATACTCGTGAACTGACAAAAGTATTGCGTGAACATGGTGTGATGATGGGCAAGATTGTTTTTGACAACCAACCTGACAATATTCCTGAAGCAGAGTATGAGGGTGTGAACTTTGTTGAGGAGGTTTCGTGCAAGGAGATCATCCGTTATGCAGCTGCGAATGTAACAGAACACAATGAAGCGAAGACTGCTGTGCTTGTAGATTGTGGTGTTAAGGCGAATATCATAAGATGTCTTATCAATCGTGGAGTAAATGTCATAAGAGTTCCTTGGAACTATGATTTTACAGACATGGAATTCGATGGTCTGTTTCTTGCCAATGGTCCTGGTGATCCAGACATGTGTGTTGAGGCTGTTGAGAATATACGTAAGTTCATGGAGTGTGAACGTGAGAATTCTGATAGTGCTGTGCGCCCAATTATGGGTATATGTATGGGCAACCAATTGCTGGCAAAGGCGGCGGGTGCAACTGTGTATAAATTGAAATATGGGCACCGTTCACATAACCAACCTGTGCGTATGGTTGGAACAGAAACATGCTTTGTCACATCACAAAACCATGGGTATGCTGTTGATTCCAAGACGCTTGATTCTGATTGGGAACCTTTTTTCATGAATATGAATGATGGATCTAACGAGGGTATAAGACATAAGAAATATCCTTGGTTTTCTGCCCAATTCCATCCGGAAGCATGCTCAGGTCCGGTTGATGCAGAATTTCTGTTTGACCGATTTGTGGAATTGCTTTAAGGCTCATATCCTTTTGGCATGAACCTGTTTGTGAAAATCTTATAAACTTATTTCATTTAGAACATGGTTGATAAAGATATAAAGAAAGTTTTGCTCCTTGGTTCAGGGGCTTTGAAGATAGGTGAAGCCGGTGAGTTTGACTATTCCGGTTCACAAGCGCTGAAAGCTCTTCGCGAGGAAGGGGTTAAGACTGTGCTGATCAATCCAAATATAGCAACAGTGCAGACCTCAGAAGGTGTCGCAGACCAAATTTATTTCCTTCCGGTGCAGCCGTATTTTGTAGAGCGTGTTATTGAGAAGGAACGTCCTGATGGCATACTTCTTGCATTTGGAGGACAGACGGCCCTTAATTGCGGTGTGGAACTGTACAAGAACGGTGTGCTTGAGAAATACAATGTCCGAGTCTTAGGTACTCCAGTGCAAGCGATTATTGATACAGAAGACCGTGAACTTTTTGTGAAAAAACTTGACGAGATAAATGTCAAGACAATCAAATCTCAGGCTTGTGACAATATAGAGGATGCCCGCAAGGCGGCTTCGGAACTTGGCTATCCGGTCATAATCAGAGCTGCATATGCCCTTGGAGGATTAGGTTCAGGTTTCTGTGATAATGAAGAGGAACTTAACACTCTTGCTGAAAAAGCATTCTCTTTCTCACCACAGGTTCTTGTGGAAAAATCTTTGAAAGGGTGGAAGGAAATAGAATATGAGGTAGTGCGTGACAGATACAATAACTGTATAACAGTCTGCAACATGGAAAACTTTGACCCATTAGGTATACATACCGGAGAGTCAATAGTCATAGCACCATCTCAGACACTTACAAATTCAGAATACCATAAACTGCGTGCCCTTGCCATAAAGATAATCCGTCATATAGGAATTGTTGGTGAATGTAACGTACAGTATGCTTTTGACCCTCAGTCGGAGGATTACCGCGTCATTGAAGTGAATGCACGCTTGTCACGTTCTTCTGCTCTTGCCTCAAAAGCTACAGGCTATCCGCTTGCATTTGTTGCAGCAAAACTTGGTATGGGATACGGGCTTTTTGAACTGAAGAATTCGGTCACAAAGACAACGTCTGCATTTTTTGAACCTGCATTGGATTATGTTGTGTGTAAAATCCCGCGCTGGGACCTTTCCAAGTTTCGTGGTGTAAACAAAGAGCTTGGCTCTTCGATGAAGTCAGTCGGAGAGGTTATGGCTATTGGTCGTAACTTTGAGGAGGCTATACAGAAAGGCTTGCGTATGATAGGGCAGTCCATGCATGGGTTTGTGGAGAATAAAGAACTTGAGGTTGCAGATGTTGAGACAGCTTTGAAAGAGCCTACCGACAAGCGTATTTTTGTCATCGCAAAGGCTATGCAGCGTAAGATTTACAACGTAGAGCAGATTCATGAAATAACGAAGATTGACAGATGGTTCCTTGAGAAACTTCAGCATATAGTGGACATTGATACGCAATTACGCAATTGCACTTCTGTTAATGTGCTTGATAAGGAATTGGTGCTTACTGCAAAGGTTTATGGATTTACTGATTTCCAAATTGCCCGTGCAGTTGGGCTTGAAAAGGAAATGGGCAATATGCATAAAGCGCTTCTTACTGTGCGTGCTCTCCGCAAATCATACAATATCTTGCCTGTTGTGAAACAGATAGATACCCTTGCCGCAGAATATCCGGCACATACAAATTATTTGTATATGACATATTCCGGCACAGGAAGTACAGCAAAACCTGCACATGATATCAAGTTCGAGAAAGACAATAAAACTGTGATAGTACTTGGCTCTGGCGCTTATCGTATCGGGTCTTCTGTTGAGTTTGACTGGTGTGGCGTACAGGCACTCAATACTATACGTAAAAGCGGATATCGCTCTGTTATGATAAATTATAATCCAGAGACAGTATCCACTGATTATGATATGTGTGACCGTCTTTATTTTGACGAACTGACATTTGAGCGTGTTATGGATATCATCGAGTTGGAGTCTCCTCATGGTGTGGTTGTTTCAACTGGTGGTCAGATTCCTAACAACCTTGCCATGAAACTCGATAAGGAGAATGTGCCTATTCTTGGAACTTCCGCTAAGGATATTGACAATTGTGAGGACCGTGCACAATTCTCGTCAATGCTTTCGAGAATAGGTGTTGACCAACCTGAATGGTCAGCATTGACTAGTATGGACGATATCAATGACTTTATTGATAGGGTAGGTTTCCCTGTTCTTGTCCGTCCATCCTATGTGCTTTCCGGAGCAGCGATGAATGTTTGTTCCAATCGTGAGGAGTTGGAGCGTTTCCTTCAGCTTGCCGCGAATGTATCAGCGGAACATCCGGTGGTTGTATCCAAGTTTATCGAGCATGCCAAGGAAATTGATTTTGACGGTGTTGCAAAGGATGGTGAGATAATAGCTTATGCCATTTCTGAGCATGTGGAGTTTGCCGGAGTGCATTCAGGTGATGCAACTTTGCAGTTTCCTCCACAGAAACTTTATGTTGAAACCATGCGTCGCATAAAGCGTATAACGAAGCAAATTGCACGCGAATTGCATATCTCCGGTCCTTTCAACTGCCAGTATATGGCGAAAGACAATGATATTCTTGTAATAGAAACCAATCTTCGTGCCAGTCGCTCGTTCCCATTCGTTTCCAAAGTCTTGAAACTTAATTTTATAGACCTTGCTACGAAAGTGATGCTTAATGTTCCGTTTGATATGCCGGACAAGAATCTGTTTGACCTTGATTATGTAGGCATAAAGTCAAGCCAATTCTCCTTTAACCGTTTGCAAGGTTCTGACCCTGTGCTTGGTGTGGACATGGCGTCAACGGGAGAGGTTGGCTGTATAGGGGACGATACTTCATGTGCCCTTTTGAAGGCTATGCTTTCAGTGGGTCACCGTATTCCAAAGAAGACTGTTCTGCTTTCAACAGGTGCCACAAAGCAGAAGGCTGAAATGCTTGATGCTGCACATGAACTTATAAAGAATGGTTATGTGCTTTATGCTACCGGTGGCACGCACAGGTTCCTTTGTGAGAATGGTGTGGAAAATGTTGAAGTGTTCTGGCCGTCTGATGAGGGAAAATATCCGCAGGCACTTGAAATGCTTCATGAGAAGAAAATAGACATGGTGGTCAACATACCAAAGAACCATACAGCTCGTGAGCTGGACAATGGATACAAGATTCGCCGTGCGGCAATAGACTTGAATATCCCACTGATTACTAATTCTCGGCTTGCAAGTGCGTTCATACACGCTTTCTGCACTATGCCAATAGAAAACATTGCAATAAAATCTTGGTCAGAATATAAATAATGGCAATAGTTTCACCTTCGCTGCTGGCAGCGGATTTCCTTCATTTGGAGAAGGATATAGAGATGATAAACAAAAGTGGGGCAGATTGGCTTCATTTGGATATTATGGATGGAATGTTTGTGCCGAACATTTCGTTCGGGTTCAGCGTGCTTGATGCCATAGCAAAGGTTCTCGATAAGCCAATGGATGTGCATTACATGACAATGCGTCCGGAAGATTACATTGAAAGAACCGCAAAACTTGGCGCAAAATCCATGAATGTTCATATTGAGGCTTGTGGTGAAAGGCTGCCGGATATAATCCGGCGCATCCATACTGCAGGAATGAAAGCTGCCGTTACCATCAGTCCGGACACTCCGGTTGAGGCTGTCCGTCCATACATAAACGATGTTGAGATGGTTCTCGTAATGAGTGTTTATCCCGGTTTTGGCGGACAGAAATTCATCGAAGCCACCATAGGACGCATTCATGCCCTGCGGAACATGATTTCGGAATGTGGCAGCAAAGCCTTGATTGAAGTCGATGGAGGTGTTGGTGCTTCAACAGCCCCACGCCTTGTCAAAGCAGGTTGTGATGCACTTGTATCCGGTTCATATATATTCAAGGCAGATAATCCAATAGAGGTGATTGATTCACTGAAACAGCTAACCTTATAATCTTAAACAACTATGAACATAAAAGTTCGTCTGACTATCATGAACTTCCTGGAGTTTGCTGTCTGGGGAGCGTATCTTACATGTATGAACAATTATCTTGCGAATGCAGGTTTTGGTTCTATAATCGGATGGTTCTATTCCATTCAGGGAGTTGTGAGTATTTTTATGCCAGGCATAATGGGCATTGTCGCTGACCGTTGGATACAGGCACAGCGGCTTCTCTCCTTGTGTCATCTTGTCGCCGGAGCTTTCATGGCAGGCGCTGGATTCTACGGAATGTCTGATAACTGTGACATAAGCGTACTTTTCACCTTGTATGCAATCAGTGTTGCTTTTTACATGCCTACACTGGCATTGTCCAACTCTGTAGCTTTCAATGCCTTGACAAAAGCCGGATTGGATACCGTGAAAGATTTCCCGCCAATCCGCATTTTTGGAACAATCGGCTTTATCTGTACTATGTGGCTTGTGGACATTTGTGGTTATCAGTCAACAAGCCAGCAGTTTATAGTGTCGGGTGCTCTTAGCCTCATTCTTGCAGTCTATGCACTTACTCTTCCGGCATCACCAGTAAAAGCAGCTTGTGCGACATCAGGCAATTCTGAAACTATTGTCCAGAAACTCGGTTTGGACGCCATACAGCTTTTCAAGAAGAAGGAAATGGCCATATTCTTCATCTTCTCAATGTTCCTTGGAGTAAGTCTGCAAATCACAAATGGCTATGCCAACACTTACATATCATCATTCAAAGACATTGCGGAGTATGCTGATACATTCGGTGCACAGCATGCGAATATCCTCATTTCCATTTCCCAAATCAGTGAGACATGCTGCATCCTTCTGATTCCCTTCTTCTTGAAGCGTTTCGGAATAAAGAGTGTAATGATGATTGCAATGGGAGCATGGGTGCTTCGCTTCGGACTTTTTGGCACAGGCAATCCCGGAACCGGTGTATGGATGTTTGTGCTCAGTTGTATTGTCTATGGTGTTGCATTTGATTTCTTTAATATCTCCGGAGCATTGTTCGTGGACAAGACTACAGATTCCAATATTCGCTCTTCCGCACAGGGACTGTTCATGATTATGACAAACGGACTTGGAGCCACAATAGGAACTCTTTCCGCACAAGCCGTCGTAAACAATTATGTGTTCTATCAGCCGGAGAGTCTCCAGCTTGAAGGATGGCGCACTTGCTGGTTCATCTTTGCGGGCTACGCTCTTTTGGTTCTCGTCATGTTTGCAATAATCTTCCACCCAAAGAAAATAAACTAATGAAAAAAATACGAAAGCAGGGGGATGAACAGAATCTCCCTGCTTTCATTATTTAATGTTACGTTAATAAAACAAATTCATCTTCTTTATGCAGGAAAAAGTAGAGTTGAAGGTTCACAGTGTTTCCGAGATTGTCGGCAATCCTGAAGTTGGCATTGTCGTACTGACAGATAAGGAGGAAATCATGCAGATTGCCATTGTTTGCGACAAGGCGATGAAAGAATCCCTTCACATGCATATATCAAAGCAGAAAGTGTGCAACACAATGCTTCCTGATGTTTTGGCAAATATACTTCTTAATCAAGTAGGTTACAAATGCGAACTTGTAATCAACGACATAGTTGACGGTGTTTACAAAGCGATGATTATTAACACGGAGACCTCCCAGCCGTTGTCTCTTCGTGCTTCGGATGCAATCCTTATGCATGTCATAACCCGAGTTCCGCTCTACGCCACTCTGCAGTTGATGAAGCGCCAGGCAGTCCCTGCCACAACCGGAGGCATCTCAATGGCACTTCCCTACAATGCCTTGTCGGACAAGATGCTGCAGGATGCGATGCAAAGTGCTGTAGAGCAGGAAAAGTATGAGATGGCTTCCGCGATTCGAGACGAGCTGAAGAGGAGAGGGAAACTTTAGCCTGTCGACTCTTTGTTATGGAAAAACTTTTCCTCATAGACTGTTTTTATATAAACTATGGGCATATACCTTCAAACTAATAATTCATTCATTAAATGAAAGAAGTCCGCTTTTTTTACGCTCCTGAGGCGACAATAACCGAAGAACTGCCACAGGACGAGGCAACACATGCCATTCGTGTCTTGCGTCTTCAGTCAGGGGACGAGATATTCCTTATGGATGGCAAGGGCGCATTCCACCGTGCAGAGATAACACTTGTAACGAACAAGAAGTGTATGTACCGTATTGTAGAGACCATGCAACAAGAACCAACTTGGCGTGGACACATACATCTTGCCATAGCCCCTACAAAGATGATGGACAGGGTTGAGTGGATGGTTGAGAAAGCAACAGAGATAGGTTTTGATGAGATTTCGTTCCTCAATTGTCGTTTCTCAGAACGAACAAAAATCCGTACAGACAGGATTGAGAAAATAGTCGTGTCGGCTGTTAAACAGAGTCATAAAGCCTGGAAACCTATAGTCAATGAGATGCTGGATTTCAAGAACTTTATCTGTCAGCCACGTGAAGGGCGTAAATTCATCTGCCATTGCTATGAAGAAGTTTCAAAGGAGGATTTTTTCAGTTTGATAAGTTCTGTTTCACAAGAGGAATCTTTGCATGAAAGTGACGATATAACCGTACTTGTCGGACCGGAAGGTGACTTCAGCATAGATGAAGTCCGCATGGCGTTGGACAACGGCTATGAGTCTGTCACACTCGGCAAGAGCCGTTTGCGTACAGAAACTGCCGGCCTTCAGGCTGTATCCATGTCCAATCTTGCAAGAAGGATTTGAGCCAATAGGGTAGTGTAACATCGGTTCGGAATAAAATGTGTTCCACGACAGTTCCTTGGTTGTCATAAGCCAGAAAGGAACCTGATATTACATGAAATTCGGAAGATAATGAGTGACATAATAAAAGGTTATCTTCTGCATTGTAAAAGGTAACGCTTGATTTAATGAAAGGTAACACTTTGCACGGCAAAGTGTTACCTTTCATTGTATATATAATATTTTAACATCTGTTGTGTTTTGTGTTTATTAAAAACAACAGGATGTGTGACAATTTGCAATTAGTTGTCCAATTATGATTGCAGATTGGCAAACCATAAAATCTCCGGCTTTGAAAGGGGCTTTCTTGTCACAAATTTGCTCAGATTATAATGGAATAAAGGTGGATTTTTTGTACACCTATAGCCTATTACACTTCATCTGAAGCGTATATGAAAGCATTTGATACAGATTTATAGTCGAAGATTTCTTCGTCCTTGAAGAACCGTTTTAATTCAATTGCAGCATTCTCAAGTGAGTCACTTGTATGCACGATGTTTTCTTGTGACGACATGGAGAAGTCTCCGCGTATTGTTCCCGGGAGTGCTTTGCGTCCGTTGGTTGTGCCTGCCATCTGCCTTACGACATCAACGGCTCCTACACCTTCAAAACAGCAGACAATAACAGGTGTTGCCATCATGGCGTCCTTCAACAGTTGGAAGAAAGGGCGTTCGGCAAGGTGGGCATAGTGCTCACTGAGAACATCGTCTGTCAGTTGGCACATTTTCATTCCTGCCAAACGCAGACCTTTTTGTTCGAATCTTTTTGTCACTTCACCGACAAGTCCACGCTGTAGGCATGACGGTTTGAGGATTACTAATGTTTTTTCCATTTTGTGTTTAGTTAATAGGATGTTGGATTATACTATGTATTCTTACAGACATACAATGTCTATACTGTTGAGCGGAATACTTTTTTTCTTGTTGCTGTCAAGATTGCTCCACGGATAAAAAGGTAGCAGTTGAATGCTGCCCACAGTCCGTGATTTTTCAAAGTAGGGTAGAGTATGTAGTTGAGAGACAGAAACATCGCCATTCCTATAGCTGTGGACAGCAGCATGTAGCGTGTGGCAGCAGCACCAATGTAGATGCCGTCCCAGATGAACGCCGCCATGCCACATATTGGGAACAGGAGAATCCACAGCCTGTAGTCCATTGCGGAGTTGCGCACATCGGCATCATCTGTCAGCATACTGATGAACCATTGTCCTCCGATAAGGTATGTCAATGTGAATGCAGCAATCATTATGCCTCCCCAAATGAACAGATTGCGTACAACAAGGTTGTAGCTTTTTCTGTCCTGTGCCCCTATGGTCTTGCCGGCAAGAGCTTCTCCTGCAAATGCGAAGCCGTCCATGAAATAGCTGTATAGTGTGAACAGCTGCATGAGGATTGTGTTGACGGCAAGTGCCGTATCACCGAGTCGTGAGCCTGCCGCAATGAATGTGAAATGCACAGTGATAAGGCAGATTGTCCTGAGGAATATATCTTTATTTATTGAGAAAAATATGGATAAATCGTTTCTGGAAATCAATTTTATGGCATCTGTAAGCCGGCAAGTGTTGGAGAAAAGAATATTCTGATATTGCTTTTTTAGCATGAAGAGAGCCATGACAAAGCCGCCCCATTGCGCTGTCACGGTCCCTAAAGCTATTCCTTCGACTTTCATTCCGAGTCCATAGACAAGGGAAAGGCTGATGACGATGTTCAAAATGTTCTGTGCTATGGCTACGAACATCGGTGTGCGGGAATTCTGCATTCCTATAAGCCAGCCGTTGATAGCGAACAATCCCAATGATGCTGGCGCTCCAAATATACCTATATTGAAGTATATGCGTGCAAAATCACCAACCTCTGCTGATGGAGCGATAAAGAATAAAGCTGTCTCTCTGACAACAGCTGCCAGTGCTATAAGTATGATGGATATCAACAATGCAATTCCAAGACTGCACAAAAGGTGTTTCCTTATCTCCTGAAAGTCTTTCCTGCCATAGGCTTGCGCAGTCATGCCGCTTGTTCCCATTCGCAGGAAAGCAAACATCCAATATATGATATTGAACAGTGTTCCTCCGACAGCGATAGCCCCAATGTACGCAGGCGAGCCGAGATGTCCTGTGATTGCGACATCTATCAGTCCGAGCAGTGGTACTGTTATGTTGGAGATTATGCTGGGGAGGGCAATGTCGAGGATTTGTCTGTTCATGGCGAAAGGATGTGAGCCGGAAAATTCTATGCAGGAATGTGAGGGGAGGTCCAACCGGCAATGTGCATATTGCTACATGAGTTCGAGACCAAGTTCCTTGACAAGGAAATTGAACGATGGCAGTTGGCTCTTGAATTTCGCAAATAGTTCCGGCGGTGTGAGGATTTTCTTTAGTTCCGTGTTCTCAGCCAGACGGTAGGATATGTTTATCTCGGAATTTGCAAGTTCTTTTGCCAGTGTTGCCCAAATCCTTGTATGGATTTGCTTCAGTTGGTCAAGTAGGATACTGTTTGTAACGACTATTTCCACATTCGGAAAGTCCGTGATGTGTGGTTCAAGGTTCCGCATGCTTGTTGCAAGCCCGATGTATTCGCGTTTCTGTGCCATGCGGTTGCACATAGCCATCCATTGCAATGCAAGTTCGTCATTGTTGAAAACTTTTGCTTTGCCGTTGTCTATAACCTTTGTTTCTACGTTGGCGGCTTGTACATTGTCCTTTTTGGTAAGAGAACTGAATGTTCCGCCAAGCGCACCGAGTTTCATTTTTGGCATACCGGTAGCGGTCTTTGCCATATCATGATGCTTGTTCTCTGAGACTGCTGTTCCGGCATTTGTTGCAGATACGGTTACTCCGCTTCCTTGCTGTGCTGTCTGCTCTGCGTTCTGCGAGGAAGTCACAGCCCCGGCCACCTGCTCTGCCGGTTTAGGCTGTTTGGGAGTGATGTTCTTAAACAGGGATTTCAATCTTCGCCCCAGACGGGGCGCACCGTCGCTGCTGTCTGCCGGTTGTGTTATCTGGGCGACTTCTATGAGTGTAAGTTCGACGAGAAGTCGTTTGTTGCTGCTTTGGCGGTAGTTAAGGTCGCAGCGCGTAAGTATCTGCAGAGCCTTGTAGAGGAACATGGCTGAGCATTTTTGCGCTTGCTCCTGATAACGCTGTGCATAACGTTTGCTTGTCTCAAGGAGCGGGATGGTCTGTGCATCCTTTGACATCATCACGTTGCGTATGTGTTCGGCAAGTCCGCTGACAATGTTTCCGCCATCCATACCGTCGGAAAGCATTCTGTTGAGCAATACCATTGTCTCCGCACATTTGTTTTGGAGTGCAAGGTCTACAATTTGGAAATAGTTTTCTATATCCAGGAGGTTAAGGTCTTTGACAACTTTTTCCAATGTTATGTCTCCCTGACAGAATGATGCTGCCTGGTCAAAGATGGAAAGAGCGTCGCGCATTCCGCCGTCCGCTTTTTCTGCAATGACTTCTAAAGCCTCCTCCTCATAGGTATATCCTTCCCTTTCGGCAACCATTTTCAGATGATTGACAGTGTTTGGTACTGTCATTCTGTCGAAGTCATAAATCTGGCAGCGCGATAGGATTGTCGGGAGAAGTTTGTTCTTCTCTGTCGTTGCAAGGATGAATATAACGTAAGATGGCGGTTCCTCAAGTGTCTTTAGGAATGCGTTGAATGCCTGTGTGGAAAGCATATGGACCTCATCGATGATGAAGACTTTGTATCTGCCAACTTGTGGTGGAATGCGTGTCTGCTCCATCAGTTGCTTAATGTTCTCGACAGAATTGTTTGATGCAGCGTCAAGTTCGAAGATGTTGTAGGAGCGTTGCTCTGCAAAAGCCTTGCAACTCTCACACTCTCCACAAGCTTCACCGTCGGCAGAAGGGTTCTCACAATTGATGGTTTTTGCGAAAATGCGTGCACATGTTGTTTTTCCCACACCACGTGGACCGCAGAAAAGAAATGCGTGTGCAAGTTTTCCAGACTTGATAGCGTTTTTCAGCGTGGTAGTCAGAGCTTCCTGTCCTACGACAGATGCGAAGGACATGGGGCGGTATTTGCGTGCTGAAACTTGGTATTCCATAATTCAGTTGTCGGTTATTGTTATTTTTCGCAAAGTTACGAAAAATGGATGAGATATTAAATAAGGTATTTGATAAATTAAGAAATTATAAGGAACAGGTGATTTTACAAACAAATCTTAATTATTGCGCTTGGTGGTGGAAAAGTACAGGAAATTTGCGTACTTTTGCAAAGATGATTTTTTGTAATGTGTTTTCATGAATAGAGCGGCGATACATAGCATCCTTTCACGATATAAATATCTGATAACTTTCGTTATTGGCACCATTGTCGTCGGTTTTGCGGATTCCAACAGCCTCTATCATCGTGTATTGCTCCAATATGAGATTTTGGATTTGCAGTCAGAGATAGAAAAATACACCAAGATTTACGAGAAAGACAAAAGCCAGCTACGTGACCTTGAGCGTAATCCAAGAAACATAGAGCGCATAGCTCGTGAACGTTATTTTATGAAGACAGACAACGAGGATATCTTTGTGCTCAGTACAGATCCGCGTTATATCAACGATTTCCAAACGAATAAAAGTGAAGAAGAAAATGAATAAATCAAATGGTATAGTTATGCTCATCGGTGGGCTTCTGATGGTAATAAGTACAGGTCTTCTCGTGGCTTCAATGCTAATGTCGGGACATGATTGGGCTTCTGTTGCTGCGAAAATTGTACCATGGACATATATAATAGGTTCTGTTGCGTATGTTGTAGCACAGCGTAGGGATGCTACTGATAACGGAACATTGACACTCAGACGGTTGTATTCTATCCAGCTTGTTTCCGGAATTTGTTTTGTTTTAGCCGGTCTGTTGATGGTTGAAAATGTTTATCATTTCCTGCGTCCACTCATTGCCAGCAGTATTGACGGTTATTTCACATATATCCAGTTTGTTCACAACAATTGGGTTGTGCTGCTTCTTGTTGGTGCAATATTGCAGATGTATACGACTCACAGAATAACATCAGAGATGAAAAAATAGTCTTAAAAACCTATAAAACATGGTGGGAGAAAATTAAATTGAATAAATTTTTTTTCATTCTTGAATATATCATAGTACCTTTGCAACGCAAAAGCACTTATATTTTTTACCTTAATTCGATGAATAAAATACTATACACCATACTGACAGTTTTGACTTGTACTTCCTGCGCTAAGACGTTTGAGGTGCAGGGAACTTCTAACATATCTACACTTGATGGTCAGATGCTGTATTTGAAAGCTATCAAGAACGGTGAACTGAAGAATATTGACTCTTGTGAGGTTGTACATGGACAGTTCAAGTTCTCTGGCTCAACAGATTCAGTATATATGGCAACTATATTTATGGATAACGAAAGTGTCATGCCTATAGTTCTGGAGGAAGGTAAAATATCCATTCAGCTTAATAATACAAAGCAGAACTGTACAGGCACTGCGCTTAATGACAAACTGTCACATTTTATAGACAACTACAATAGACTGCAAAGTCAGTATAACGACCTTTCACATCGTGAGAACCAAGCGATTATGGATGGTGCAGATATGAATGATGTCTATAAGAATCTTACTGCTGATGCTGAGCGTATAGCTGTAGCGCAGGATAAGTTGATAACAGGATTTATATGTGATAATTTTGACAATATCCTCGGTCCTGGCGTGTTTATGATGATTACGTCTGTATATGAGTATCCGGAGTTGACCCCATGGATAGAAGACATAATGAGTAAAGCGACAGATACGTTCAAGACTGACAGCTATGTGAAGGATTATATGGACGCTGCACAGCGTAACCAGAATATAATGAACGGTATGGAAACTCCGGCTCCTCAGCCACAAGCTCCTATCAGTTCAACTGAATCCATGCCGCCGACTCCGGCTGATATGGCAACTCCGGTAGAGTAGGACTATTAATAAGAAATAACATTGAGAACACTTATAAAGAATGGCACTGTTGTCAATGAAGGACAGTCTTTTGCTGGCAACATTATTATAGAGAATGACAGGATAAAGTCTGTTCTGCCGTTGGAAAATACTCCCCGTGGTGTTTATGATAAGGAAATAGACGCCACGGGGTGTTTTGTTATTCCAGGAGTGATAGACACTCATGTGCACTTCAGAGAGCCTGGACTTACCCACAAGGCTGACATTGAAAGTGAAAGCCGCGCTGCTGCTTACGGGGGAGTGACGACATATTTCGATATGCCTAACACTCAACCTCAAACAACAACTCTGGAGGCTTTGGAGGAAAAGTTCCGTATTGCAGAGGGGCAGAGTCATGTCAATTACAGTTTCTTTTTCGGTGCAACGAATGATAATGTAGAATTGTTTTCCGGTCTTGACCGCCACCGCATTCCTGGGATAAAGCTATTTATGGGTAGTTCCACAGGAAACATGCTTGTAGATAGTGGAAAATCATTGGAAAATATATTCAGAGTGTCAAAAGAGCTGTCCCTGCCATTGATGGCACACTGCGAGGATACTGACATCATAAACTCCAATATGGAGAAAGCCAAAGTACAATATGGTGAAGACCCGCATGTTACATTACATCCTGTCATACGCTCAAAAGAAGCATGTATTGTGTCTGCGACAAAAGGGTTGGAACTCGCAAAAAAATATGGTACACATTTTCATTTGGCTCACGTCTCAACACAAGAGGAACTTGCTCTTGTGAGTGAACTTAATGCCAACTATGTATGTGAAGGAACTCATGACAGCAGTCTTCCACAAATAACATGCGAAGCAACAGTAAGCCATTTGATGTTCTGTGATAAGGATTACGAAACCTTGGGAACACGTATAAAATGTAACCCTGCAATAAAAGGGTTTGCTGATAGGGAAGCATTGCGTAAAGGACTTTCCAATGGAACTGTATTTACCATAGGAACTGACCATGCTCCACATACTCTTGAGGAAAAGAAAGGAGGTGCAGCAAGAGCAATGTCTGGAATGCCAATGTTGCAGTTTTCTTTGGTGACAATGTTGTCGCTTGTTGATGAGGGAGTGTTGTCAATAGAACGTATGGTAGAGTTGATGTGCCATAATCCGGCACGGCTATTCTGTATTCGGGACCGTGGCTTCCTTCGTGAGAACTATAAGGCGGACATAGCCATTGTTTCAAAGAATGTGCCGGAATGGACACTTTCTGCTGCTGATGTGCAAAGCAAATGTCATTGGAGTCCGTTGGAGGGAAAGACTTTCAGTTGGCGTGTAATCCACACATTATGCAATGGTAATCATATTTTTGCTGACGGTGTGTTTGATGAAGAATCGCATGGTGAGGAGGTTCTTTTCCGTTAGTCGTATAATAGTTTTAATAAAGAGAATATGAAACATTACTATAACAACACCCCACAGGATTATTCTTATATTCAGGTCGAGTATGAAGCTCCATTACTTGAGTATCTCTTGAAAAATGTGAAAATGTCACGCAATAAGATAAAGGATACTTTGCAGGGGAGGGGAATAAAAGTTGGCGGCAAGACTGTCACTCAGTTCGACTATCCATTAAAGCGTGGAATGAAACTCGCTATCTCAAAGTCAAAGCGTAATGACACATTCAAGTCAAAGTGGGTTAAAATAGTCTATGAAGACCGCTATCTTATTGTTGTGGAGAAAATGCCTGGAATACTTTCCATGGCAGGTGCACACACAACACTTAATGTCAAAACTGTCCTTGATGAATATTTCTGCAAAACCAGACAAAAGTGTCGTGCGCATACTGTCCACCGCCTTGACCGTGATACAAGTGGATTGATGGTCTATGCAAAAGATATGGAAACTGAGCAGATACTTGAGCACAATTGGCATGATATAGTATTTGACCGTAGATATGTTGCTGTGGTGTCCGGTGAGATGGAGGAGGACCAAGGTACTGTTGCAAACTGGCTGAAGGATAACAAAGCATACGTGACTTACAGTTCTCCTGTAGACAATGGTGGAAAATATGCTGTGACACATTATAAGACTTTAGCACGCACAACTGAGCATTCGCTTGTAGAATATAAATTGGAAACAGGACGCAAAAACCAGATTCGTGTGCATACAGCCGACCTTGGGCATCCTGTATGTGGAGATGTGAAGTATGGCAATGGGGATGACCCATTGCACCGCCTGTGCCTACATGCATATATGCTGTGCTTCTATCATCCTGTCACACGCGAACCAATGGAATTTTCAACCCCGATACCTTCCACTTTCCGTAGACTTTTCAAGTAACTACTGACATTCTGTTTTATAAATATGAATCTACAGTCTGCAGGAACAAGCAAAACCACAAATCAAATAATATAACATGGAAAATTTAACATATTATGCCCTCTGCATTGTAGCCTTTATTATTGGAGTATGGCTTCTGAAAAGATGTGTTGGATGCCTGATACGCACAATCATAACAATCATTATTCTTGCAGGGTTGGCATATATTTATTTCAATTTCTACTCATAAAACTGCAAAAAAACATTAAATATGCTGTTACAGTAAATGATATGTAGTGTTAATTCGCTAAAAATGAGTAACTTTGCATTCACTTTCACGTGTTGGAAGCATATTATCTAATTATTAACCGCGGCACGTGTGCCGCACAAAACAATTATTTAACTCATGGCAACAAAAATTCGCCTCCAGCGTGGTGGTCGTAAGGGCTACGCATTCTACAGTGTTGTAATCGCAGATTCACGTGCTCCACGTGACGGTCGTTTCATCGAGAAGCTTGGAACTTACAACCCAAACACAAACCCAGCAACTGTTGACATCAATTTCGAGCGTGCTCTCCACTGGGTAGAGTGTGGTGCTCAGCCAACAGACACAGTACGCAACATCCTCAGCAAAGAGGGCGTTTATCTTATGAAGCACCTCAAAGGTGGTGTGAAGAAAGGCGCATTCGATGAAGCTGCTGTTCAGCAGAAGTTTGACGCTTGGAAGCAGGCTAAAGTAAACGGTGTTGATGCAGCAAAGGCTGCTATTGCAAAAGCAAAGGAAGCAGCAAAGGCAACACAGCTTGCAGCAGAGAAGGCACAGAATGAAGCAAAGGCTAAGGCTGTAGCAGAAAAGAAGGCTGCTGCTGTTGCTGCACAGGCTGAGGCTGCAGCAGAAGAGACAGAGACAACTGAAGCTGCTGAGGCTTAATCTCTCTTTTCTTCTCCAAAACCAAAAGAAATCTTTTGTCAGGAAATGCTTTTGCAATTTCTCTGCAAGAAACTTAAATCCGCACATATCCATTGGGAAATGGAATATGTGTGGATTTCTTGTTTGATTGTAGTTCTGCCTATTAAGGATTGTGTGAATGTTCGTATGGATTCTGACATTTTAGTTTATCCATTTCTGTCCCATGCAGCAAACTTTCCATAATAAGCACAATGGAATTGTGACAAGCACAAGAGGGATTCAGATAGGGAGGCGTGATATTCGTTTTGGACAGTTTAGAAATAGACATTCCTCTGATTCCAATTATTCAGCACATTCTCTGCTTTACTTTTTATTTCAGGACTACCATACGCTATTGCTTTATTCAAATACTCTTTCGCTTTTGTTTGAGCAGATTTGCGATTTCTGAATTTGTACTTGCATCCTTTACGCCAGAAAGTCATAAGTGCAATACGGTAAGCGGCATTTCCATCTGTTGGTGCTCTGCTTACCAATTGTTCATAATAATCATACGCTAAATCATAATTAGCTTTTGAATAAGAATAGGCGGTACGGGCTCTTAATTGGTCTATGGTTAACTGAGTACGCTTTACTGGTGGAACATTATTTTGGCAAAAATATGCCATACACTCATAGTGATTCCCAACACGATGGATATTATCAATACGAACTACGTCTGCGTCTGTAATTTCAATCTGCGAATAAGTTCTGTTCTCGCGAAGATTTATCAAATACCGTTTTTGCATAATTCGTGATTTTGTGGAACGATACTTGCTTGATATTTCCATACGTACTGCGCTCTTTATCACGTCCCTACACAAGTCTTCATCAGATACTTCATAGTTTTCACCTTCTCCAATGAACAATTTTAGAGCTAAAGTGTAAGCGTTATCTTTCACTGCGCGACTTGTTGACAATTTGTCACTTAGTTGTTTGAGGTAATACTGGTATTCATCAACTTTGTTCTTTACACGTGTCTGAAGAAGTTCTTTTTCTTCAGCTGTTAATTGCTGGGCATAGCTTGGGAGGTAGAAGTGTAATGCTGATAATACAACTACAATTTTTAATATTAAGGTATTCATAAGTTATTGTTTTTATTGTGAACGTATTTCGTGGACAGACATAATGCTTCCATTTTGTTCTACAATATTAACTTGTTCAATATATGGAGACATGGTAATGCGCATAAGAAATGTATTGGGGTCTTCATGGTCAACCACGGTTGTCATATTTCTTGCCAGAGTGCGTACCAACTGGACTGAAGAAAAATGATTTGACATGATTGAAGGGATCATGTTCAACCTACTGTCAATACTTTTTGATTTATCTAAAAGGGAATTGATGGCATCGCTTATAGAAGAATTCGTATCTCCATTTTTCTTATCTTTCTTGATGTTAGATACACCTTCACAACTAGTGTTCACCCTATAGTCAGGATGTTGATATGCTATACCATTCTCTGCATGTATTGCAATAGAACTGACGTATTCTTGAACATTTTTGCAAAGAATATTCCAGTCGGCATCAATCATTCCTTCGCCAACGCCATTCATTACTGTCCAAAAAACATGACAAAAGAAACTACCGCCATCACCTGTGTAAGAGTACTCTTTTGCTCGACTACTCGTCATCTGTACCCAACCAGTGTTGTCTATGAAAAGTTTTTTGTAATACTTATGATTCTTTTCTTTCTGAACAGTATAATTTTGTCCTTGTACATATACGCTTTTAATGGATATTTCAGAACCTTCAGAATTACAACAGCCAGTAAGAACAACCGTAAGTCTTGGTTTTTTCCTCAAAATCATATTTCTTACCAAAGTTGCAGGGATGTAATTGCTTGGACCTTCAGTTAGGCACATTTGGGGAAATGGATCATCATCATTCAATGCACGACCTCCATGACCGCTGTAATAAAATATCACAATATCTTCTGGAACCACTTGAAGCTCATCGATTGCTTTCATAACATTGGACTTTGTGCAATTTAGCCCATCATATATGGCATGACCATCAAAATCATATCCATATGTCTCTAAACTTCTGGCAATAGTCTGTATTTCGTTTAGTACGATTCTCTCCTTGGATATCATGCCTTTCTGGATATTCTTTCCTGTTGTGTTGAAGAAACCTATAAAGCTGATTTTTTGTGCGTCAATAGACAATACTACCAGAAAAAACACACCTATAAGTAGTAAACATTTTTGCATCTTCATCTTTTAATTATTTTTTTGCAGTAGTACTTATTAATAAGTTCATTGCAATATCGACTAACAACTTTGGTATCTACATAGTCATAGTTGAATAAAGTCTTATTGCCAGATACCACGGTCCAAGTCATATCTGATGTTGATATAATAACACTTGCCTTAAGGCTATCTTGCTTAATAAATAGGAATTCAACACTTGGCAAATAAGGTGCTTGGACTCGTATGGAATCATGCGAATAACTTCTATAATTATTCATAAGAACATACTGTAACACTACTGTCTGTTCTTTGCTTAATCTACAAAGAAACCTATCACGAATGAAATTATCATTAATATCCTTTTCCTTGTCGACTGTATCTCTATAAGCTAAATGATAGCATTTT
>JAAGKN010000992.1_pt1 | contig 69823 bp, 66 predicted proteins | sample 6206371 | NCBI WGS metagenome assembly JAAGKN01 (sample SAMN11533720, study PRJNA540317) | gut metagenome | isolation source: fecal pellets from male and female animal of same cohort | host: Peromyscus leucopus | place: USA:CA | collected 2017
TAGGTAGTTGCCAATTTTTTTTTTTGCTCTTTTTTTTCGGGAGGACCTCACCGGAGGCAATCGACTCGCTATTATACATATATATAAATCATTTAGCATATATTAAAATATATGTTATTTTTTTTGAATAAAATTGCAACACAAACAAATGTATGATACAATATAAATGTAGAAGGGTGAGAAAATGAAAGGTAGAGTAAAATGGTGGAGTGAAGAAAGAAAATATGGTTTTATCGAATATAATGACAATGAGGATATTTTTGCGCATTTAGAGGAAGATGAAAGTTCATATATTAAAGAAAATCAAGAAATAGAATTTACAGTAGAAGAAAAAAATAACTGTACTTATCTTCACATACTAAAAGTATTAGAAAATTAGGCTTTATAAAAGCCTTTTTTTCATTATAAATGTATTTAAATTTCTAAAATTACCATATTAAAATGTAATAAAAAAATGCTTGAAGAAGAAGAGAAAAATTGCTACTATTAAACATGTAGTGTTTTATTAAGGGAGCGATAATTATGAAAATCAAAAACTTTCTAAATATTGTTTTAATTATTATTTGGTTATTTGTAATATTTTCATTTTCTGCGCAAGATTCTAAAAAATCACGTAATACTAGTGACCAAGTAATAATAAAAACAGCAGAAGCAATAAAAAAAGAAGAATTAACTGAAAAAGAGAAAAATATATTAATTGATAAGTATCTTGTGGTAGTTAGAAAGAGTGCCCACTTTGTCTTATACTTTATTTTAGGAATCTTAATGTATATTTTAATGAATCGTATTTATGGTAACACGCCAGCAGCGATCATTTATACAATAATATTCTGTTTTATCTATGCTTGTTCTGATGAAATACACCAACTATTTATAAATGGTAGAACAGCAAGATTTTTTGATGTATGTGTTGATACTTGTGGTGCGACACTTTCAACTATAATTCTATTTACAGTAAATAAGGTTAAAAATCGTTTTAAAAAAGTATAGTAAATATTTATATACTAATAATATTAGGGGTGAGGTATGAAAACGATTTTTATTTTATTAATAATATTTTTAATATTATTTATATTATTATTTTTATGGTGCGCATGTTATTTAGCACACACTTGTGACAAGGAACTACAAAAAAAGTAGTTCTTTTTATTTTACACGAATATAACTAACAGTTATGTTTTATATGAAAAATATACATTTTATTTATTTGTTGCATTCGCTTATACTAGTAGTAGATGAAGCAATTAGAGGTGATAAAAATGTTAATAAGTTTAGTAGGATTATCAGGAAGTGGTAAAAGTTATATTTCAAATTTATTACAACAATATAACGAAAGAATAATCCATCTTGACATAGATAAAATAGGACATTCTGCACTATTAGATCAAGAAATAAAAAACAAATTAGTAAAAAAATTTGGTGAATCTTTATTAGAAAGCGGCGAAATTGTTAGAGCTCGTTTAAGTGCTATAGTATTTAATTCACAAGAAGCAATGAATGTTTTAACTGATTTAACATGGGAATATATGGAAAGAGTAATAGATGAATTTATTGAGGAACATCCAAATAATATAATCGTTCTCGATTGGTTATTACTACCAAGAACAAAGTATTTTGCTCAGAGTGATTTTAGAATATTAATTACAGCACCAATAGAAATAAGAATGGAACGTGTTATGAAAAGAGATAATGTAACAAAAGAGAAATTCTTAAGTCGTGAAGCAGCAGCACCAGCAATTGATCCAGAACATTTTGAATATATTATAAATAATATTAATTTTGAAAAAACGAAGAAGAAAGTAGATGAAATTTATGACAAAAGTATTATACACAGGTAGTTTTGATCCTATAACCAAAGGACATATGAATATTATAGAACAAGCAAGTACTTTATTTGATGAAGTAATTATTGCTGTCTTACAAAATAAAAACAAACCAAATGGTTTCTTCACTTTAGAAGAAAGAATAGAATTAGTTAAAAGAATATACCAAACATGTGAAAATATTAAAGTAATTACAGGTAGTGGAGCAGCAGTTGATATAGCAACTCTTCACGAATGTAAAGCTATAATAAGAGGTCTGCGAGGTTTAACTGATTTTGATTATGAAATAGGAATGGCAGGCATTAATAAAGATATAAGTGGTGGAGAAATTAACACTGTTTGTTTATTTGCTGATAATAATTACCAAAATATATCATCAAGTATGGTAAAAGAAGTTTTCTCTTTGGATAAGACTATTTCTAAATATGTTGATCCAATCGTAGAAGAAGCAATGCTAAAAAAAAGATTACTATTAAAAAGAGGTACTTAATATGGAAGTAAAAGTTTTAGGTTCTGTATCGCCACATTGTACAGAAAAATATAATGGACCTGGATTTTTAATAACGTCCGGTGAAAATAAAATATTATTAGACTGTGGCCCAGGGTCAACCAGACTTCTTGATATGGAAAAAGATTTAAAAAAAATGACCATCATAATTAGTCACTTGCATCGTGACCATTATTCTGATCTTATTTCATCCGTTGCTTATACATCATATGTCCTACATAATTTAGGAATTTTAGAAAACAAAGTAAAAGTATACATACCAGAACCTGATTATTACACTGACCATGAAAACTATACAAATCAATATGGTCATTATGATTATAAATTAGTAACAAAACCAATACTAGATTATCAATTATTAATGAATCTTGGTTTTGAAAGTTACCTAGATGTACAAACATATAATAGCGACTCTAAAATTCAAATAGGAGATGTTACAGCAACTTTTGGATATAATCCTCATAACATTATGTCCCATTCAATAAAACTAAGTGATGGAGAAGTATCAATGGTTTATTCAGGAGATACAGGTTATCAGTATAATAATATAGAAAAGTTAGCAAAAGGGACGAATCTTTTAATCTGCGAATCAACATTATTAAGAGGACAGTCAAAAGGAAATCATGATTATCATCTATATGCTCATGAAGCTGCCAAAATTGCTTATGTTTCCAAACCTAGTATTCTTATGCTGACTCATTTTTGGCCAACAATTGAAAAAGAAAAATATGTGGCAGAAGCTCTTCCTATATTTTCAAATACAATTCCAGCTGAAGAAGGACATATTTTAAAATTAACTAATAAAAAAAGTACTTAATCTAAAGTACTTTTATTTTTTATATGGCGTCCCCAGGCAGAATCGAACTGCCGACCTATCGCTTAGGAGGCGATTGCTCTATCCTACTGAGCTACGAGGACATAAGTTAATTATAAATTATATTATATTATTTTTCAAACATATTTATGAAAAGTTTAATAATAAAATTAAAAAACATAAAAATTATCAAAAAGCATTTTAATTTATTATAAAATTTGGTATTATTCAGAACGAAGGGTGATTTTTATGGCATATATTGAATTTAAAAATATAAGTAAAACTTATCAAATGGGTGAAATAGATATCAAAGCTTTAAACAAAGCTAATTTTACTATTGATGAAGGAGAACTTGTTGTAATATTAGGACCATCAGGAGCTGGCAAAACTACATGTTTAAATATTCTTGGTGGAATGGATGAGGCTACTTCTGGAACTTTTTCAATCGATGGAACCAAAATAAGTGATTTAAAAAATAAAGATCTAATAAGATATCGTCGTAATGACATAGGGTTTGTTTTTCAATTTTATAATCTTATTCAAAATTTAACAGCGCTAGAAAATGTAGAGTTAGCTGTACAACTATGCAAAGATCATCTAAATCCAGAAATGATTCTAAAAAAAGTAGGATTAAAAGATAGAATGAATAATTTCCCAGCTCAATTATCCGGAGGAGAACAACAAAGAGTAGCAATAGCTCGTGCTATTGCTAAAAACCCAAAACTTCTTTTATGTGACGAACCAACAGGAGCTCTCGATTATAAAACAGGTAAGCAAATTTTAAAACTACTTGAAAATACTTGTCACAAAGAAAATATGACTGTAATAATAGTTACTCATAATAGTGCTATTGCAGATATGGCGGACAAAGTTATCAAATTCAAGAATGGTCAAGTTGAAGAAATCTATATAAATCATAATCCTCTTCCAATAGAAGCAATAGAGTGGTAATATGAAAGTAAAGAATCATATAAAAACTAACTTCTATCGCACAAGAAGAAATTCATTTTCCAGATTTCTATCTTTAATGATAATGAGTCTTCTTGGTGTATTAGTATTTGTAGGTCTTACATCAACTTCTCCAGATATGTTAAACACATTAGATAAGTTTTTTGATGAAAAAAATACTTATGACATAAAAATAATATCTACTTTAGGACTAACAGACGATGATATAGAGGCATTAAATAATTTAGATGAACTTCTAGATATTGAAGGAACTTACAGTCATGATGTTCTAATAGAAAATGCCGATACTGAATCAGTTTTAAATATTTCATCTTTACCCAAAAAAATTAATGAATTAGAACTTCTTGAAGGACGTTTACCAGAAAATGATAACGAAATTGTTGTAGAAAAAAATTTTTTAACTAAACTTGACTATAAATTAAATGATAAATTAATTTTAAAAGATGATAATTTTAATGAAAAAGAAGTAACGATAGTTGGTACCATAAGAAGTACTTTATACTATAGTAATACAGCAATCAATCAAAATAGAGGAGCAACAACTATTGGAACAGGAACCATTAACTATTATTCTTATATGCTTCCCACTAACTTTAAAACTGATTTCTATACAAATATTTATATAACAGTAAAAAATGCAAAAAATGAAATAACTAATAAATCTAAATACAAGAATCTAATTGAAAATGCTATTAGTCAAATCGAAAACATCAAATCATCACAAGAAGAGAATAGATACAACAATATTTATCAAGAAGCACATAACAAAATATTATCAGAGGAAGAAAAAGCTAATACAAAGCTTAAATCTGCCAAATTACAATTAGACGACGCCAAAATAAAACTAGATAACGCCAAAAAAGAACTAGATTTAGCACAAAATCAATTATCCTCTTCAAAAAAACAATTAAATAATGCCTACAATGAAATAAAAACGGCAAAGAGGAATTAAAAAATACTCTTGCTAAATATGGTATTGAAAACATCTCATCATCTCTAGATAATATTAATAAAACAATAACTAGTATGGAAAGTATCATAAATACTTTAAATCAATCATCACCAGAATATTTAAAATATGTTACAGAGCTTACTAATCTTAAGGAACAACAATATATCTTAATAACTTTAAAAAATAACGAAGATTTACTTATATCTAGTGAAAAAGAATACAACATAAATTATTCTAAATATCAAAATGCTTATAATAAATATTCATCTGGATTAAAAGAATATAATAAAAACATTAAAATATATAACAATTCACTTAAAGAGTATGAAGAAAACAAATCACTAGTAGAAAAAAAATTAAATGAAGCTAAAGAAAAGTTAACTGATATTAAAAAGCCTATATGGTACATAAATAGCAGAGAGGATGACCAAACATATACTTCTTATATTAATCAAACAGAAAGCATGAAAAGTCTTGCTGGTCTATTTCCCCTTGTTTTCTATGCTGTCGCAATTTTAGTTAGTTTAATATCAATGAATCGTATGGTTGAAGATGATAGAGGAGAAATAGGAACATTAAAATCTCTTGGTTTTACAAACCATGAAATCAAAACAAAGTATATATTATTTTCTTTATCAGCAACTATACTTGGAGCAATTCTTGGTTCAATAATAGGTCTTACAATTATACCATCCATAATTTTCACCATATATCGTCTTTTATTTGATGTTCCAAATTTCCAGATTGGATTAAACATTACAAGTACTTTAACTGGAGGCATAATTGCTATTATTTGTATTTGTGGATCATCTATAATAACAGCTAATCGTATATTAAAAGAAAAACCAGCTAATCTTATGCGTCCTAAGGCACCAAAATCTGGTAAAAAGATTTTATTAGAAAAATTTACTTGGCTATGGCATAAAATAAAATTCTCAAACAAAATAACTATTCGTAATATCTTACGATATAAAAGAAGAGTATTAGTTACAATTTTTGGTATCAGCGGATGTACAGCTCTAATCCTTTGTGGTTTTGGTATTAAGGATTCTATAATTGATATAACAAATATGCAATATGTACATACCTTCAAGTATGATGCTACTATCTATACAAATAATTTAAATATAAATGAAGTTAATGATATATTAGGGAATGAAAAAATCAAAAATTATATTTTATCAGAATCAATAAGTGGAACTTTAAAGGATTCAAATATAAATATTGTAGTAACAGATGATAATGACTTATTTAAAATAGCTAATCTAGTAACAGAAAAAGATGAACAAATAACTAAAATAGAAGATAATAAAATTATAATAACTGATAAACTGGCTAATATTTATAAAATAAAAATTGGTGACAAAATAACAATTTATGATAGTGAAAAAAATGAATACAATCTAGAAGTATCAAATATAGCTAAAAACTACTTAGGCCATTATATCTATATGAATAAATATACTTTAGAATCATATGACAAAGAATATATTCCTAATGTCATATATCTAAATACTGAAGAACTGAATGAAAATGATGAAAAACTTTTATCAAATGATCTTTTAAGTAATGACTCTATAATTAATGTCATCTACACAAACACATTAGTTAATAGTGCACAAGATATGTTAAACTCTCTTGATAAAGTAGTCGTCATTCTAGTATTATTATCGGCAATGTTATCATTTGTTGTTCTATATAATTTATCCAATATTAACATAACTGAAAGAACAAGAGAAATAGCAACGCTAAAAGTACTAGGTTTCTTTAATTCAGAAGTAGATAATTACATAACTAAAGAAAATATTATCTTAACTATCATTGGTATTAATTTAGGCTTAATATTTGGTTATTTTCTTACTAATATTACAATCAATACAGTAGAAATGGAAACAGCTCATTTTATAAGAAATATTAGATTAAGTAGTTATATTTATGCTTCTTTAATATCTTGTTTATTTACCATTATTGTTAATATCGTGACACATTTTACTTTAAAACGCATAAATATGATTGAAAGTTTAAAAAGTGTTGAGTAAGAAAGATGATTAATGTCATCTTCTTTCTTTTTATTATTAAAATATGATATAATTTATTTATTAATATTAAATATTTTAATGTTATATAAGGAGGAATATTATGAAAATTCTAGTTACAGGAGGATGTGGCTTTATTGGAAGTCATACATGTTGTGAACTATTAGATAATGATTATGAAGTAGTAATAATTGATAATCTTTGTAATTCAAAGAAAAACGTAATAGATAAAATTAAGAAAATAACTGATAAAGATGTTACTTTCTATGAAAATGATGTTTGTGATAAAGAAGCATTAAGAAACATTTTTGAAAATCATAAAATAGATGCTGTTATCCACTTTGCTGGATTAAAAGCAGTAGGCGAATCAGTTGAAAAACCTTTAATGTATTATCGTAATAATTTAGATTCTACATTAAGTCTACTTGAAGTAATGAATGAATATAATTGTAAGAAAATTGTCTTTTCATCAAGTGCAACAGTTTATGGAACACCAGAATCTTTACCAATCAAAGAAGATTTCCCACTTTCAACAACAAATCCATATGGATCAACTAAGTTAATGATTGAAAATATAATGAGAGATTTATATACATCAGATAATAATTGGAGCATTGCTTTATTAAGATATTTTAATCCAATCGGAGCTCATAAAAGTGGTTTAATTGGAGAAAATCCAAACGGTATCCCAAATAATTTGATGCCTTATATTATCAAAGTTGCAACTGGTGAACTACCAGAACTAGGAATCTTCGGAGATGACTATGACACTCCAGATGGAACTGGAATCAGAGATTATATCCACGTAGTTGATTTAGCTCGTGGACACATTAGAGCTATTGAAAAAGTTTTAGGTACAAAAGAAATAGATTGTTATAATCTTGGAACAGGAAAAGGGTATAGTGTTCTTGATTTAGTTAAAACATTTGAGCGTGTTAACAATGTAAAAATTAATTATCGTATTACTGGTCGTCGTCCTGGAGATATAGCTGCTTGCTATGCAGACCCAGAATATGCCTTAAAAAAATTAGGATGGAAGGCAGAATGTGGTATCGAAGAAATGTGTAGAGATAGTTATAACTACATAATGTATCAACACATCAATAAAATAGATGAAGAAGATGAAATAGAAGAGGACTTATAATTAAGTTCTTTTTTCATAGTAGTTTTTTTGCCAAAAAAATGATAATATAAATTATAGAGAATAAAAAGAATAAAGAGGGTGACTCTAATGGAAATTAACGAAATAGAACATACTGCAGAAGAAACAAATATTAGAGTAAAACAAATACCTTTAAAAATAAAGCCAACAAAGAAGCCTAAAAAAAAATCAAAAGAAAAAAATAATAATCTAACAAAAAAGATATTTTCAACTATAAATATAATTATTGTAACATTGCTTCTAATAATAAATATTTTTATAATTATTAATATAGCTATTAAAATAGATAATAAAAACATTAATAACAGTACTCCAATGAATAAAATTCCATCGTCTTCATCTATGTTAGGAAGCTGGAAAACAGTTAACGATGGCTTGTTTTCCTTTCAAGATGATTATAATTTTTATTGGTATGATTCTTATCAACATATAGAAGATAATTATTTCTCTGGTACATATAACTATAAAAGCGGAGAAGAAGCTTTAAAAGAAATGGGTTATACAATCGAAGAAGCCAGAATAAGTTTTGGCAACAATGTCAGTATAGAAAATATTTACTCCCTAAATTTAATGCCCAAAATGGCTCATAAAGGTGGTATTGATACAACGGGAAAAGATTTAATTGAAGATGAAGTATGGTGGTTTATTCTCATAATTAAAGATGATAAAACTGCTCTTGGTTATAATAAAACACTAGATATTAGATATAACCTAACAATGAACTAGACAGATATATAATCTGTCTTTTTAATAATTTTTAATAAACTATCTATTAATATTTAATATTTAGAACTTATAATAGTGATTATGAGTACATATGCAATAAAATAATATGATAAAATATTTAAAAGAGGGTGGTTATATGGCACGTATTTTAATTGTAGATGATGAAAATGATATTGCAGAACTTATAAGTGACGTTTTAACAGATGAAGGATTTGAAACCATAATAAAAAATGATGGATATAATGCTATTGAAGAAGTGAAAAATAATACATTTGATTTAATTTTATTAGATATAATGATGCCTAATATATCCGGTACTGAAACATGTAATAAAATAAGAGACATAGTATCTTGTCCAATTATTTTTGTAACAGCTAAAAATCAAACATTAGATAAATTACTGGGATTTGAAATAGGAGCAGATGATTATATAACTAAGCCATTTGTTATTGAAGAACTAGTAGCTCGTGTCAAAGCACATATTAGAAGAGAAAATCGTCTAAACATATCCCCATCTAATATTATTAAGATAGGGGAAATATGTATCAATAAAGAGAGCTATGAAGTAAAGAAAAATGGGGAGATTGTAACACTTTCAACTAAAGAATTTGAACTCCTATCATACTTAATGACAAATGCAGGTGTTGTCTTATCTAAAGAGCAAATATATAATTCTGTATGGAAAACTGAGTATGGTGATATTGGAACTGTTGCTGTTAATATAAAAAGTCTTCGAAAAAAAATTGATCCAGATGAAAAATACATTATAACTATTTGGGGCTTAGGTTACAAATTTGTTAAGGTAATAAATAATGATTAATAAGCTAAGAAATAAATTATCTATTAGGATAGGTTTCATTATTGGCGTTATAGTTTTAATAGCTTTTAATATTCTTTTATTAACAGGCTATTATGAACTATATCTTGAAGATAGAATAAGTATAAAATATCAAACGACAATTAATGAATTAGAAAGTCATTTAAACACAATATCTGAAGACATACAAAATGAAAAAGATTTTGAATCATATCTTAGTAAATATATAAAAGATAAAGACATAACAATTACAATATCTGATTCTAATAATAATGAAATTAATACTTTTTCATCACAAGAAAAACAAACAAGAAACAATATTAAATATTCTAAAATAATTAACTTTCAAAATGAATATTATTTAATGAGCGTATCTAAAAAAAGAAATATCATAAATTTTAAAATAGCTCTTGATTTTCTTTTGTTTGAAATAATAAATATTGCTTTCCTTGCTCTTCTAGGCATTTTTGCTTCAAATAAAAAAATACTATCTCCAATCGATTCCCTATCTAAAGACATCAATAATTATAAACTTGGTATCATTCCAAGAAAGCGTCGTTTAAGAGGAGAAATATATAAACTTCAAAATGATTTTGTTGATTTAGTTAATAATCTAGAAGAAGAACGTCAAAAACAAAATAGAATAATAGCTAGTATTTCACATGATATAAAAACTCCATTAACAAGTATTCTAGGTTACTCAGAACGTTTGCTAACTAATAAAAAGTTAAATGACGAAACTAAAAATAAATATGCATCAACTATCTATAATAAATCACTTGTTATGAAAGAAATAGTTGAAGAATTTGATGATTATTTAAGTTGTAATATTAAAGATGAAAAGAAAACAGAAAAAATATCAATTAAATATCTAGTAGATTATTTAAATCAATATTATAAAGAAGACTTAAAAGAGAAAAATATTGAATTCAAAGTAAAAACAAATTGTCCCAACTTAATACTCGAAGTAGACCTTGCTAAATTTAAAAGAATATTTAGTAATACTATAACTAATAGTATTAGACACTTTAATAAAAACAAAAAAATACTAAATATTAACATAAATGAGCAAAAAGATGATAAAATTATATTTGAGATAGCAGACAATGGTAGTGGATGCAATGATGAAGTTCTAGATAAAATATTTGAACCATTATATACAACTGATAAGAGTCGCAAAATAAGTGGTTTAGGTTTGTCTATTTGCAAAGAAATAGTTGAATCACATAATGGAACTATAAAAGCCATAAATAATAAGCTTGGAGGATTCAGTATCATATTTACAATTAATGCTTACAAGGAGGACTAATATGAAAGAACCATTACTTTATAAAATAGTAAGACCTATAGTATCTTTTCTATTCAAGATTGTTTATCAACCAACCTTTAAAGGAAGAGAATATATTCCTGAAAATGGACGTATCGTCTTAGGCGGTAATCATACAAATAATTTAGATTGCTTACTTTTAATGAGTTCAACTAAGAGAGTAATTCATTTTTTAGCTAAAGATTCTTTATTAGAAGGTAAATTTGGTTTTATATTTAAGAATATGGGGATAATTCCAGTCAACCGTTCTATTCATGATAAAGATGCTTTAAATAATGCTATAAATACTTTAAATGAAGAAAAAGTAATTGGTATATTTCCAGAATCAACAATTAATAGAACAGAAAATACTATTATGCCATTTAAAATAGGTTGTGTAAAAATGGCTCATGATACAGATTCATATATAATACCATTTATTATTACAGGAGAATATAAACCATTTAAAAAGAGCATTGAAATAGAATTTTTTACTCCATATAAAACAATGGAAGATGATTTAAGCATAGAAAATGAAAAATTAATGACATTTATTAGTTCTAATTTAGAAGAAAAGAGGAGATAGCCTATGGGTATCTTAGATATGAAATTTTTTAGTTTAATTGGTTTTAAAAAGAAACCACAAGCTGCGTGGAAAAAATACTATGACAAGAAAGATATGAATTTTGATGTTCCAAACATTTCTATCTATCAATATTTGAAAAACAAATCTTTAACTAATAATTATAAAGATAATATAGCAATAGAATATTATGGTACTAAAATAACGTATACAGAGTTCTATAGAAATATTGACAAAGTTGCTAAGGCTTTTCGTAGTCAAGGAATACGTTGTGGTGATGTAGTAACAATCCTTTCTGCCAATACACCAGAAGCTGTAATTTCTTTCTATGCTCTTAACAAAATAGGCGCTGTAGCTAATATGGTTCACCCTTTATCTGGCGAAAATGAAATAAAAGAAGCTTTAAATAGATATTCTACAGTTATGCTAGTAACTATGGATATTGCTTATAGTAAAGTAAAAAATATTATAAATGATACAGAAGTATATAAGACTATCATCATATCTGCCAAAGATTCAATGCCAACGCTTATGAAGATTGGCTATGAAGTAACTCAAGGATATAAAGTAGAAAAACCAAAGAAAAGTGAAGATTTCATTTATTGGAAAGATTTTATTAAATTCGGTGAAAAATATAGTAAGGACAAAGTAGCAGAAGAAACAAAACGTGATACTCCAGCTGTTATATTACATAGTGGAGGAACAACAGGAACTCCAAAAGGTATCGTCTTATCAAATGGTAATTTTAATGCTGCTACTATTCAATCAGAGCGTGCCTTACCAGATTTAAATAGGGATGATGTTATTCTGGCTATCATGCCTATCTTCCATGGATTCGGATTATCTGTAAGTATTACTGATGCTTTTGCAGTAGGAGCTAAAGTTGTACTAATTCCTACTTTTAAGGCAAGTGAATTTGACAAATTATTGACTAAAAATAAACCTAGTGTTCTAGTTGGTGTTCCAACGCTTTTTGAAGCTTTAACTACTAATGAACGTATGAAAGATGTTAACTTATCTAATTTAAAATATGTTATTGGTGGTGGTGATACATTAAGTAAAAAACGTGTAGAAGCAATAAATAAATTTTTACATGAACACGGTGCTAATACAAACTTCACACAAGGATTTGGTATGACAGAAGCCGTTGCTTGTGTAAGTTTTGATTTAAAATTTGCATCTCGTCCCGGAACAGTAGGTATCCCATGGCCAGGAACATATGTACAAATTACTAAACCTGGCACAGACGAGCCAGTTCAATTTGGTGAAGATGGTGAAATTTGTATTTGTGGGCCAACTGTTATGTTAGGATATTACAATAACGAAAAAGAAACAAATGAAGCTCTTCATATTCATAAAGATGGTAATGTATGGTTGCACTCTGGGGACATTGGATCAATGGATAAAGATGGTTTCATTACTTATAAACAAAGATTAAAACGTATGATTGTCACATCTGGATATAATGTTTATCCTTCTCAAATAGAAGAAGTAATTGAACGTCATCCTGCAGTAATGGACAGTTCAGTAATTGGTGTTCCACATCCTTATAAAGTTGAAGTAGCTAAAGCATTTATAGCATTAAAACAAGGTTACAAAGACACTCCGAAACTACGTGCTGAAATTGAAGAACTATGTAAAAAGAATCTTGCAGCATATTCAGTACCAAAAGAATTTGAATTTAGAAAATCATTACCTAAAACTATGATAGGTAAGGTTGATTTTAGAAAACTACAACAGGAAAATAATGAGAAGAGAATGGAGGAGCGTCATGGCAAGCAGTAATAATAAAAAATTAAGTACATGGGGCTACAAACTATTTAGACCTTTCTTAGGTCCAATATTTAGATTTTATTACAATCCTAAAATTATAAATAAGGAAGTAATACCTACAGATGGAACAGTTTTAATAGTTGGTAATCATAAGCATATAATGGATCAATGCTCAGTAATAGTATCAACAAAAAGAGTAATTCATTATATGGCTAAAAAAGAATATTTTGATGGTAAGATGGCGTGGTTCTTTAAAGCAACTGGTTGCATTTCTGTAAATAGAAGTATACATGATGATGAAGCTAAAGGCCTTGCTTTAGATGTTTTAAGTGATGGTGGAGCAATAGGTTTATTTCCTGAAGGAACAAGAAATAAAACTAATGATAAATTATTATTAGATTTTAAATTTGGTACAGTATCAATGGCAAGTAAAACAGATGCCACTATCGTTCCATATGCTGTAACGGGGGATTACAAGTTCCGTAGTAAAAATCTAATGATTAGATTCGGTAAACCATTTAAAGTTGATAAAATGACTCTTGAAGAAGCCAATGAAAAACTTTATAAAGAAATCGAAAGTTTAATGAAAGAAAATCTTGCAGCAACTAACCGTACATTAGAAGAAGAACTTAATAGTCGCTGTCAAGATGCATAAAAATGTTAAACTGTTAGTTCTGATTATTTTATCAGAACTTTTATTTTGTTAGCAAAGTCTTAAAAAACATAAATATATACGATTATTGTTTTGCAATCCATAGAAAAAGATACTATAATAATATAGACAGAAAGAGGAGAGTATAATGCATAAAAGTATACCTATAACATTATTAACTGGCTACCTAGGTAGTGGTAAAACAACGCTTTTAAATCATATTTTAAATAATCAAGAAGGATATAAGATAGCTGTTATTGTTAATGATATTGGCGAAGTAAATATTGACGCTGATTTAATCCAAAAAGGTGGCGTAGTAAGTGGTAAGGATGATTCATTAGTAGCTCTACAAAATGGATGTATTTGCTGTACACTTAACACAGACCTTTTAGAACAGTTACAAGATATTATTGAAACTAAAAAATTTGATTATATTATTATTGAAGCAAGTGGTATTTGTGAACCAATTCCAATTGCTCAAACAATCACAGCATTAGAAGACGCATATTTAGAATATAAAATGCCAAAATTATGTTACTTAGACTCAATTGTTACAGTAGTTGACGCTAAACGTTTAAGTGATGAATATAATAATGGAGGAGATTTACTAAACGATAAAATCGAAGATCAAGATATCGAGAACTTAGTAATCCAACAAATTGAATTCTGTGATACTATCATTTTAAATAAAGTCGACGAAGTAACTAAGGAAGAACTAAGTAGTGTAAAAGATGTTATTAAAGCTTTACAACCTAATGCTGATATCATTGAAACAAACTACGCTAAAGTTGAACTAAATAGTATTTTAGAAACACACAAATTTAATTTTGATAAAGCAGCTACATCATCAGGTTGGTATGCTGAATTAGACAAAGAGACAGAAGAAAGAGAAGTAGAAGAAGAGCATCATCATTGTCATCATGACGAAGAGGATCATGAATGCTGTGGCCATTGTTGTGGACATCATCACGATGAAGAAGAACACGAGTGTCATTGTCATGAAGAAGGACACGCTTGTCAGTGCAGTCATCATCATGAAGAAGGGCATGACCACGTAGAAGAATATGGTATAAATACTTTTGTTTACTATCGTCGTGAACCAATGGATCGTAAAAAATTCTATGAATATATTGGTAAACCATGGCCAAAGAAAATTATTAGAGCTAAAGGTATAACATATTTCAGTGATGATAAAGATATGTCTTATATGTTTGAACAAGCTGGATCGCTAAAGGATATTGGTGAAGCTGGACCATGGTTAGCAACAGAATCTCCTGATTTTATTGAGGAAGTGCTGGAATCAAATCCAGATATCAAAAAAGATTGGGATCCATTCTATGGTGACCGTATGGTAAAAATAGTGTTCATAGGTAAAGGTATATCTAAAGAAGAAATTTGTAAAGAATTAGATAAAATTTAATAGACATCATAAGAAGGTAAAATCCTTCTTTTTTTATTTAAATGTGGTAAAATAATTAATAGAAAAGAGTGAATATTATGAAACAACCATTAGTTTTATGCATCTTAGATGGATGTGGAATTAGAGAAGAAGAAAAAGGTAATGCCTTTAAAAATGCTAACAAGCCAACATTTGATTTTCTAGTAGAAAATTATCCTCATACTTTATTAGAAGCCTCAGGCAAACTAGTAGGTCTCCCAGTTGGACAAATGGGAAATTCTGAAGTTGGACATATGAATATTGGAGCAGGTAGAGTCGTATATCAACCACAAGAATTAATTAATAATTCTATAGAAACTGAAGAATTTTTCAAAAATGAAAATATCCTTAAAGTAATAAATCATACAAAAGAAAATAATTCTAAGTTGCATATTATGGGACTTATAAGTGATGGAGGAATACATTCACGTGTAGAACATTTATTAGCACTAGTAGATATGTGTGCAAAAGAAAATGTAAAAGAAGTATATTTTCATTTATTTACAGATGGAAGAGATACAGACATTCATAGTGCGCCAAAATTTATAAAAATGCTTGAAGATAAAATATCTGAAGTAAATATTGGTAAAATATCTACAGTATCAGGCAGATACTACGCAATGGATAGAGATAATAACTATGACAGACTAAAACTTGCTTATGATGCTATATGCTATGGCTTAGGATCAACATATGAAACACCAGAAAAATTACTTGAAGAATCTTATGCTAAAGATATAACAGATGAATTTATTATTCCATCAGTTATAAACGACGGAAATTTATCTGATAATGATGGAATAATAGTATTTAATTATCGTCCTGATAGGTTAAGAGAAATGTGTACAGCTATTACTAATCCAACTGCTTCACCTATGGAAACAACCACTTTTAATAATATAAAATTAGTTTCTATGATGCCCATAACTGATACAGTAATAGGTTTAACTGCTTTTGAACACCAAACATTAGAAAATACATTAGGTAAATATTTAAGTGACTTAGGATTATCTCAATTGCGTATTGCTGAAACTGAAAAGTATGCCCATGTAACATACTTCTTTGATGGTGGAAAAGATTTAGAATTAAAAAACGCAAATCGTATTTTAGTTGCCTCTCCCAAAGTTGCAACCTATGATTTACAACCAGAAATGAGTGCTGGTGAAGTTACTGATAAACTTATTACTGAGCTTGACAAAGATTATTTAGACGTTGTTATCTTAAACTTTGCTAATGGTGATATGGTGGGTCATACAGGAAATTATGAAGCAGCTATTACAGCAGTTGAATTTATGGATTCATGTTTAAAAAGAATATATGATAAAGTTGAAGAGAAAAATGGTACATTGATTGTTACTGCTGATCATGGTAATTGCGATGTTATGATTAATGATGATGATACACTTTGTACAACACATACAACTAATAAAGTTCCATTTATCGTAACAAGAAAAAATATAGAATTAAAGGCTGAAGGAAAACTAGCTGACATCGCTCCAACAATGCTTAGTTTACTAGAGATTCCAATTCCAGTAGAAATAAATGGTGATTCATTAATTAAATAAGAATGTAGAGCAATCTACATTTTTTGTTAACTATTACCAACATATAAAAATACAAAACTTCAATAATATAAATAGTAGGTGATTAAAATGAAAAAGAAATTTTTACTATTTATAACCTTATTTTTTATAATATTCACATATGCTAATGCTGAACAATTAATAAATTATGATTGGTCATTTTATAAGACAAATAATAACTATGGTTATGGTTTAAATAACGTCTTAGTAGAAAATAATAAATATTATACTTGGCATCTTGACAAGAATTTATTTATTAATATCATAAATGAATATAATGAAAATGGTGAACTTTTAAATAGTTTTGAACCAAATATAAAAGAACCTATTATTGATTTAATAAATTATGATGATACTTTTATCGCGATAGATAGAATAGGTACAATATATAAGCTCGATTACAACTTTAAAATAACAAAAGAAATATCTAATCAAGAAAAAATATCCATTATAAATGATAAATCTGAATTGAAAATTTCTAACAATACAATCTATTACATAGATAAAACTAATTTTAATATTTATAGTTCCGATTACCAACTTAATAATTATAACTTTTATAATCTGGATAATATAGCTTCTACTGAAGAACTTTTTAATAAAGTTACATTTTTGAGTCAAACAGATAAAATGTATTTTAAATATTTTGAAGCAATTGCAAATAATGATGAGGATACTATAATAATAGATATACTAAAAAGTGATAAAGCTTATTTCATAACAAGCGCAACACAAAAAGATAAAGAAATAACAGCATCCATTAAACTGGTTGATGAGAATTTAAATGTAGTATGGTTAGATAACTATTTTAAAGAAATCCCAATAAAAGTATTATTATTTAATGATTACATATTTGTTTTATCAATTGATGTAGAAGAAAACAATTACAATATAAAAGTATATAATAGTGATTATAAATTTATAGTTGAAGAAAAATTTAATTTAAAAGATAATAATGCGATACCTATATCCATTATTGGTAATGATAAAGGTATTTTAATAAAATCTAAATTTTATGAAAGTAATGATGTAATGACAATAGCGTTAAATGAAAATTATAATGGAATAATTATAGATAAGTATAGTGTTAATATCTTTAATATTAAAAAAATAGTTAATGGAGAAGGAGTAATAGAAGCTAAAAATAGTGCTATCGTTGGAGATATCGTTCCATTTCAAATAATAGCTAAAGAAGGATATGTCTTAGATAAATTATCTATTAAGGATTCTAATGGAAACTCACTTCCAGTAACAGATTATACATTTATAATGCCTACATCTGATATAACTATTTCAGCTATATTTGTACCAAAAAATCCTAATACAGAAGATAAAATCAGTTATATAATTCCAATATTATTAATTTCGTTCGATATTTTATTATTAACATTATACGAATATAAAAGATGCAAAAATTAATTTGCATCTTTTTATAATCCAAGTAACATACTTGCTATTTTAAAGTAAACAATTAAGGAACCAGCATCTACTATCGTCGTAATAATTGGATTAGCCATAACAGCAGGATCTAGTTTTAATTTATCAGCCAGAATTGGAAGTATAGCTCCAATAATTTTAGCTAACAATACAGTTAAGAATAATGATAAGCATACAATTAAAGCCACAATAAACTTCACTTTATCAAATAATAATAACTTAAAGAAATTGCATACTGCTAAAGTTAAACCACATATAATACCAACAGTACTTTCTTTTAATAAAACTTTAAATATATCTTTAAATTCGACTTCATCAAGAGATAAAGCACGTATTATAGTAACAGAAGCTTGTCCACCTGCATTACCACCAGTACCCATTATCATAGGAATAAAGGAAGTTAATATTACGTAACTTGCTAAAGCAGATTCATAGTTACTAATAATTCCTCCAGTAAATGTTGCACTAATCATTAAGAATAATAACCATGGCATACGACTTTTATATATATCCCATAAACTCATTTTTAAATAAGACTTTTCTGTAGGTAAAATCGCAGCCATTTTTTCCATATCTTCAGTTGTTTCTTCTTCCATAATATCAACGATATCATCAATAGTAATAACACCAACTAGTCTTCCTTCTAAGTCTACAACAGGTAAGGTAGAGTAGTTATAGTCTTGGAAGCACTTAGCAACATCTTCTTGATCCATTTGTGTTGATAAAGTATGTTCACATTCTTCCATTATGTCATCTATTAAAATTCTTGTATCGTTTATAAGTAAATCCTTAACTGAAACTCTACCAAGTAATCTTCTTTCGTTATCAGTAACAAAACAAGAATCGTATGAGACAAAATCGTCAGCTTGTTTTCTAATTCTCTCAATAGATTTCTTTATAGTTAGACCTTTTTTTAAATGAATGTATTCAATTGCCATTAATGATCCAGCACTATTTTCAGGATACTTTAATAACTTATTTATATCATTTCTAGTTTCTTTATCAACATTAGATAATAAAGATGTAACTAGCATAGCTGGCATTTCTTCAAATAGGTCAGCTGCATCATCAGTAAACATATCTTCTATAATATACTTAGCTTCAGTTTTGGTTAGCGAAGCGATTAATTCTCTTTGGACTTCTTCATCCATATTAACGAATACATCAACAGCTTTGTCTTTTGGTAATAATCTATAAGCTTGAATTAAAAGTTCACTAGGTAACTCTTCTATGGTCGAGGCAATATCATACTCATTCATCTCTTGTAGGATTTTTTTAACATCAGCTAATTTCTTATTAATTAGCATCTCCTTTAAATTGTCTAATTCCATATAATATCACTCCTCTTCCTCTTCTTTTTTACCCCTTACTTATACCACATAACCTAAAAAAAATAAAGTTTAACTACTCTCTACTTAAAGTTGATTGACATCTTTTAAGGTAAGGAGTATGATTTTTATGTATGAAAATTATTTGTTTAAGGGGAGTTCTATGAAAAAAGTATTCAAGAATATAAAAAAATATGTACCTATTATAATAATATTAATCATAATTTTTATCATCTTAGCATTATTAGGTATAAATAAATATAAAAGTACACATTCTACTTCAAAAGATTTTTCTTCTATAGATTTAGAAGGGGTTGATAATCTTATGATAGTTGCTCATCCTGACGATGAATCTTTATGGGGAGGGGCTCATTTATTAAAAGATAATTATTTAGTTGTATGTGTAACATGTGGCCCAAATCAAATTCGTGTAAATGAATTTGTGAGAGTGATGAATTATACTAATGATAAATATCTTATGTTGGGTTATCCAGATAAAACAAATGGTGAACGTGATAATTGGGATGATCATCGTGCAAATATTTCTAAAGATATAGAAGCTATTGTTAATTTAAAAGATTGGAATATTATTGTTACGCATAATCCTGACGGGGAATATGGTCATCAACATCATAAAATGACTAGTTCTCTTACAACAGGAGTTGTCACAACTGATAATCTTTACTATTTTGGAAAATATCATAGTAAAAAAGCCATAATAAATTATTATGATGAAATGGCTCCAATAAATGATAAATATATATCAGACAAAAGAAAATTAGTTAGTTTTTATAAATCTCAAGATTTTATTCAAACAATGTTTGATCATATGTACTCATATGAAGACTGGATAAAAGCAACAGAATGGAGTAGTGATTAATTTTGAAAAAATTTAAACTAAAAGATTTTATTTATCTAGCATTAATAACTTTAGCGTTTGTTTTAATGGTATTATTCTTAACTAATGGTGTTAACTTATATGGTTCAACACTTGACTGGTATGCTCAACATATTTCAATACCAGAATATTTTAGAACTTTATTTTATAATACAAAGGATTTGTTTCCCGACTTTGCTGCTAATATAGGTGGCGGACAAAATATTTACAATCTTTCGTATTATGGCTTATTGAGTCCAATTATTCTTATTTCATATTTATTTCCGAAAGTTTCTATGACTACTTATATGATAGTATCAACAATTGTTACAGTCATAATAAGTTCATATCTTATATATTTCTTCTTAAAAAAGAAAGAACATAGTAGTGAAGTTTGTTTCTTATCATCTTTAATGTTTATAATGTCAGCACCAATGTCATTTCACTCTCACAGACACATTATGTTTATTACATATATGCCTTTCTTAATATTAGGATTATTTGGAGTAGACAAAAAAATTGATAAAAATAAAAGCTGGCTCCTTACATTATCTACATTCTTAATGATAATGACTAGTTACTACTATAGTATCGGTGGCATAGTGTGTTTGTTTGTTTATGCACTATATAGATACTTACAAAAGATGAATAAAGTCACATTAAAATCTTTCTTTCAGACTTTCTTTAGTATTTTGATACCTATTCTGGTAGCAATTCTATGTGCAAGTATTATTATTTTACCAACATTAGCAACTATTCTAAACAATCGTGCAGCATCAAATATTAATATTTCGCTAAAAGACTTATTAATGCCAGATATTCACAATAAGTCATTCCTATATTATTCATATGGCCTTGGTTTATGCGCTATAATAATACCAGCAATAATAAATATATTTAAGAAGAATAAAGCCAACATAACTTTAGGAGTGATTTTAACTATTATTGTTATATTTAATATCTTCAACTATATACTAAATGGTACAATGTATATTGATGCTAAATCACTAATTCCATTCTTGCCTTTATATATCTTAGTAATAGCTGAATTTTTATCTGATATATTTAATAAAAACTTAAATTATAAAGTATTAATACCAGTCTTACTAGTAGTAAGCATATTAGTATATTTTAATAAATATAGTTATGAAAGATATTTTGGCGAACTTGCAATTCTAATTGTTTCTATTCTTATATATACTAAATTTCATAAAAAAGCTATTGTTATAATACCAATTTCTATCTTCGTAATATGCAATTGTTATATTATGAATACATCTGATGAATTAGTTTTAAAATTAACAGCTGCCGAAAATGAAGAGTTAATCAAGAGCAGTATTAGTTCGATAACTTCTCAAGATGATGGAAAATATCGTATTAGTAATGATTTAAACATAACAGAATATCCTAATAGAATATTTGATAATATAGATTATTATAATAGTACTATTTATTCTTCTGTATCAAATCAAATTTATAATAAATTTTATTTCGATACCTTAGCAAATAATATTCCTTCCAGAAATCGTGCTCTAACAGTTACAACACCAAATATATTCTCTTTAATGTTAAATAGTAATAAATATGTTTTATCTATGAATAAACCTTTACAAGGATATGAACTTGTGAGTACAAATAAAGGTTTAAATATTTATAAAAATGAAAATGTTTTACCTTATGGATTTGCAACATCAAATGTAATGAGCTATGAAGATTTTGAAAAATTAAATGAAGCTGTAAAACAAGAAGCATTGCTTAATGTTATTGTTGCTGATACAGAGACAAAAAATAATTTTGTAACAAGTACAGAAAAAATAGATTTGGATTTTGTCAAAATCCTAGAAAACGAAAATGTTAAAGTAGAAGAAGACGGGTCTATAAGTATTGAATCTAAGGAAGGATTAAAAATATCTTACGATTTACCAGAAAAGTATCATAATAAAATCTTATTTATTAGATTCAAAATGAATAAAATTGATCGTAAAAAAGATTTAGTAATCAGAATTAATAGTGTAAAAAACAAATTAACAGCATCTTCATGGAAATACTATAATGGCAATGAAGTATTTGATTATGTTCTTGCAAGTCAAGATCAAACGAAACTTGTTTTTAATATTTCAGAGGGAAATTATAATATAAGTGATTTTGAAACTTATGTTTTAGACTATGCTTATATTGAAAAATGTTCCCAATATTTAAGTAAATTTATCATTGATAACGCCTCAACAAAAGGTGATTCAATCAAGGGAAGTATAAATGTTTTATCTGATGGATACTTTATGCTTACAATACCTTATGATAAAGGATTTGATATCAAAGTTGATAATGAATCTGTAGCATATGAACTAGTAGATAATGGATATATAGGATTTAAAATTAAAGAAGGACATCATAATATTGAAATAAAATATAATGCTCCAATGAAAAAAGCTTCTATGTATATTTCTTTATTTGGTATTATTATTTTTGTTATAATAACTATTCTTGAATCTAAAAGAAAAATATAAATCTAAAACATCTCATTTGAGATGTTTTTTATAAGGAATAATAAATCTAAATTTAATGCTGTGTAAAAAGGCAGTAAACTATAGTGTAAAAACTATACAATCATTTACATTGTGTGTAATAATATAAATGTATACAAGAAATGGTGATAATATGAGAAAGTATGATATAGTTTTTGTAGATATTGATGATACTTTAAATCCATCAAGCAGTAGTACATCAGAATACACAAAAGAAGTAATGAAAAAATTAAAAGATAAGGGAATAAAAGTAGTTGTAAATACTGGCCGTAGCGCTAAATATGCAATCGAAAAAAGTATAGAAGCAGGACTTAGTGAATACACTATTAGTTCTAATGGTGCAGAAGTATATAATTATCATGAAAGAAAAGAAATATTTTCTAAGCCTATAGCTAATGAAGACATAAAGTCTATATATGATTATTGTGAGACCCATAATATGACAATTATTCTCAATTCTTTAGAAAAAAGATATATTAATATAAAAGATTATAAATATAACAATGAGCCAGCTATTTATTTTGATAACATAGATGAAATATTAAAAAACAATAAAATAAATCAATTGGTAGTTTTAAGTTCTAATTATGATCGTATGTTGGTTTTACCAAATTTATTTAAAGAGAAATTTCCTAGACTTAAAGTTATACATTCGTCGATTGGCTTGATTGAAGAAAAAAGAGTAAAAGATAAAGAATATTATCATGATTTAGTTCTGGAAAATACTGCTAAGAGTACAGGAATAGTAGAATTACTTGAATACTTGGATATAGACAGTGAAAGAGCGATAGCTATTGGTAATGGATATGATGATATATGTATGTGTGACGTAGTAGGAACATCTATAGCTGTTGATAATGCAAATCAAATATTAAAAGAAGCAGCAACATATATAACAGATTCATCTGAAAATGATGGAGTAGCTAAGATATTAGAAAAATTATGTCTTAATGACTAACAGAGCAAGAATAAAAAGGTGTGAATAATAATGAAAAAGAAACAAAAAGTAGATATGAGTATTGCAATATTATTAATTTTGATAGGAGTAGTCCTTCTAATACTACCATTGTTTAATATAAATAATATAAAGTGGTTAAATACAGGAATATTTGCATTGTATACTATTTTAAATTCGATTCAATTTATTTTAACTAAAGAGAGTAAAGATTACGAAGGATTACATAGTGCCTTAGGATCTGTAGTTGTTCTTATAGCTAATCTTGTAATTAATCCTGTTAATAATCCTAAAACTTTAGCAATGTTGCTTATGTCATGGATAATTTTTATGTCTTTAGCCAAATTAAAAAAGATGGATTATTATCATGATCGTCGAGATAGAATGTGGAAAATCAGAGCATTCAACTTAAGTTTATTTATTTTAGCCGGAGTTCTTGCTTGTATTAATTTAGCATATGATCGAAGTGTTCAAATAATAGTCATAGGATTTTTTATGTTAATACATGGTATACTGGAATTATTTGATCCGATTGTCAAGACCTTAATAGCACATAGTTAATGTGCTATTTTATAATTTATGTTATAATAGCCTTGGTGATTTAAATGAAATTAGTTAACGATTTTCATGAATATCAAATTCTTGATATGTCAGAAGGTATGAAATTAGAAAGTTGGAATGGTAAAGAATTGTTAAGACCAGATCCCCAAATTATTTGGAACAATAAAGTACATCCAGAATATTGGGATAAAATAGATGCAACTTATCATCGTAGTAATAAAGGTGGAGGTTCTTGGGAAATATTTAATAAAAAGCTTCCATCATCTTGGCAAGTACATTATAAAGATTTAACATTCAATATTAAACTTATGGGTTTTAAACATACAGGATTATTTCCAGAGCAAGCGTATAACTGGAATATGATAAGAGAAAAAATCGCTTCTGCCAATCGTCATGTAAAAGTTTTAAATTTATTTGCATATACAGGTGCAGCATCTTGTGCTGCAGCATCGGCTGGTGCAGAAGTAGTTCATGTTGATTCATCACGCGGTATGGTCGATTGGGCTAAAGAAAATGCGGCTTCTTGTGGTCTTTCTAATAAACCAATTAGATTTCTTGTTGATGATGTTGTTAAATTTGTCAAAAGAGAGATTAGAAGAGGTAACAAATATGACATAATTTTAATGGATCCACCATCATTCGGTCGTGGAGCTAATGGAGAAGTATGGGATATTGAACGTGATTTATATCCTTTAGTAGAATTATGTACAGAAATATTGAGCGACAATCCAATACTATTCTTAATAAACTCTTATACAACAGGTCTTTCTATGACTGTATTAGAAAATGTTTTGAACTTAACAGTAGGAAAAAAATATAAAGGAACAATATCAAGTGATGAAATAGGAATACCTATGAAAGATAATGATTTAATACTACCTTGTGGACTTTATGCAAGATGGGAAAAATAAAATATATTCTTTAGAATATATTTTTTCTTTTGAATAATAATATAATAAATGGTATTATATATATAGTAGGTGATAATATGATAAGACCAATAGATATAGAATACGCTTTTGATCAAACTTTTATAGCTCATCCTGAAAGTAAACAATATTTCAGTGGTATTGTACTAGACATGATTAGAGACGGAATAAATGAGAAGGCATTTACCAAAAATAATAATGCAAGATATTTAATTAAGGGCATAACTAATGACGATTTATTAAGGTATATTCTTAATGAAGCAATAAAAATTTATAATGCAGCTTCATATTATTACTATTATAGCGAACCAATTAATAGTTTACCTAACGATCAACAAAAAATAAATTATTTATTACAAGTATTTCCTAGTTTCTCAAATATTCAAAGATTAATACCGATAATAGCTAACAAAGAGATAAATGTTTCTGTTTATTTTAAAGCGAACTCTAATGATTTATTATGTTTAATTAATGCAGTTTATGAAATGAGACATGCTAGAGATTCTCAAACTCGTACCTATATTGATATGTATGGAAATGTAGAATCAGTAACTCCTAATAGTGAAATAGTAAATTTGTTTTCTAAAGTAGAAGAGGATATTAAAAGAGTTTCTACTGCTAAAAATATTCAAGTTAATTATCGTACTATTAATAAATGTATGAGCGATTTGATGGCAGGTGTTCAATTAAAGAATAACCGTAATGAATATGCTTTGGAAGGAACTTTATTTGCTACTCAGGACGTTGGAAAAAAACGTAATAATCAAGAGGACGCTGTAACCATATTAACACATCCTAATAATCCAGAATTTAAATTCCTAGCTGTTTCAGACGGAATGGGCGGAGTAGAATTAGGAGATAAAGCAAGTTTATATACAGCACAAAAGATTACAGAATGGTTTAATAGCCTTCCACCAGAAGCTTACTATTATCCAGAAGATCTTCAAACAAGTTTTAATAATCGACTTATTGAAATAAGTAATGATATATATAGGCAATATAATACAGATTATAATCGTATAATGTCAGGAGCAACATTTGTTGGAGCAATTGTAACAAATGATAGAACCATTATTTCAAGTGTTGGTGATTCACGTGCTTACACAACAGATGGCTATAATTTAAACTTAATAACAAGAGATGAGTCTAATGTATGGCCGCCAACAATTCCAGCTCAAGCTGCTACTAAAGAGACACTTGACGAATTAAGGTTTAGGAAAGGAAATAATGCTATAACAAGATGTATAGGACAACCACTATCAAATATTCAATCTACTATAATACGAAACGAAGATTATATTAGATTACTTCTATTTAGTGATGGTGTAACAGACTTATTAAGTACAGACAAAATTAAATTATTAGCATTAAATACTAGACCTGAAGATTTGACACGAACTCTTGTAGAAGAAGCCATTACATATGATGCTATTAGATTTAAAGGAGAAAGCGCTGATTATAAAGGTGTAATTGCAGCAGGAAAAGACAATGCAACATCAGCTGCATTTGTAAGGAGGTAATTACTATATGAATTTAACAATTAGAAATGATAATAATGAAGAAAAGGAATTCGATATATTATTTACTTTTGAATCTGAAGAAACTAATAAAAAGTATGTTACTTATACTGACTATAGTAAGAATTATAAAGGAAAAATAAATTGTTGGTCATCTGTTTATGAAGGAGATCAACTACTACCTGTAGAAACAGAAAATGAACTAAAGATAATCGATGAAGTATTAAAAACTTTATCAAATAGTACAAAAGAAAAATATCAAAATAATCCAGGAATGTAAAATCATTCCTTTTCTTTTTGCTAAATTTGTTTTTATTCATTAATTTTGTTAAAATAATTCACACGAAAGGGGATTCATTTATGAAATATTATGATAGTAACGGAAATTTAGTAGAATTTAATGGTTTAAAAACTGATTTTGAAGGAGCTAATGGAGTAATATATTTAAATGGTAATGGTATATCTTATAAAGAATATTTTAGTTATGCTGAAACAAAAATTTCTCGTTCTATTTTTGAATTATTAAAAAACATAAACAATCCTCATCTTATTAAATTAATCGAAAGGTATTATCTATCAGAATTTATAAATGATTATGATTCGTTTGTTGAAGAAATAAAAAATACTGACCCGATATACGGAACTTATAATAGAGATATTACTAAGATAGATTTATATACTTATTATTGGGTAGAAAGGGAATATATTGATATCTTAGAGCAACCTAAAGATTATTTGCTTGATAATATTAATGCTTTATTAAAATTATCTGACTTATTATCTGCTAACTTTGTTGTAGTTTCAGATATCAAAGTAGATAATACAGTATGTAATAAAAATAGTATTATTTTAATTGATCCAGATATGTATTATTTTATTCCTCCTGAATGTACTAGTTCAAATCCGAAATTACAATATGATAAAAAGATAGATTTAAGATTAAAAAATAGAATAAGAATAATATATTTAATTTCTGATCTATGTCATAAATTAACGGAGCATAAAAATGATTATATATCAAATAGAATATCTGAATTATTTAAAAGTAGTATAGAAGAACCTTATAAAGCTGATCATATATTATCTAAAAAATTCAAAGGTTACAAAATGCCAATTGAATATTTATCTAAATAAAAATAGTACATTTATGTACTTTTTTTTATGTCAAAATATTGTCCTTTTGATTCGTTTCAATATTATACGTGTTATAATATTATTGAGACTTGATAATATATTTCAAGTTAAGAAAAGAGGAGAATATTTATGAAAATAAAAAACGTAATTGGACGTGAAATTCTAGATTCTCGTGGAAATCCAACTGTTGAAGTTGATGTTATTCTTGAAAATGGCATTATAGGTAGAGCAGCAGTACCATCAGGAGCATCAACAGGAGAAAGAGAAGCACTAGAAATGCGTGATGGTGGTTCAAGATATATGGGTAAAGGAGTCCTAAACGCTGTAGCTAATGTTAATGGACCATTAAGAGATTTAGTTATTGGTATGGATGTTGAGAATCAACATGATCTAGACTATGCAATGATTGAATTAGATGGAACAGAAACCAAATCTAAATTAGGAGCAAATGCAATTTTAGGAGTATCTATGGCTGCTTTAAAAGCAAGTGCTTTAAACGCAGGAAAACCTCTATATGCATATGTGGGAAATGGATCAACTCTTCCAAAACCTATGATGAATATTATTAATGGTGGAGCTCACGCTGATAATAAATTAGATTTCCAAGAATTTATGATTATTCCACAAAGAGATACTATTAAAGAAAGAGTAAGAGTAGGAGCAGAAGTATTCCATAATTTAAAGAAAGTTCTTAATGAAAAAGGTCTTGCTACTGGAGTAGGAGACGAAGGAGGATTTGCACCAGACTTACAAAGTAATGAAGAAGGCTTCGAACTAATTGTAGAAGCAATTAAACGTGCTGGTTATGTTCCTGGTACTGACGTATGCCTTGGTATTGATGTTGCAGCATCAGAATTTTATGATAAAGACTTAAAGAAATATAAATTACGTTGGTCAACAGGTGAAGAATTTACAACAGACGAACTTATTGATTTCTATGAAGATTTAGTAAATAAATATCCAATTATTTCTATTGAAGACCCAGTTGATGAAAATGATTGGGAAGGATTTGCTAAAATTACAGAAAGATTAGGTACTAAAATTCAACTAGTAGGAGACGATTTATTTGTTACAAATAAGAAATGTCTACAAATGGGAATAGATAAGAAAGCTGGTAATGCAATACTTCTAAAAGTTAACCAAATTGGTACAATTACTGAAACTTTAGAAACTATTGAACTAGCTCGTTCACATGGATATGCAACAGTTCTTTCTCATCGCAGTGGAGAAACAGAAGATACAACAATTGCCGACCTTTCAGTTGGTTTAGATCTAGGTCAAATTAAAACAGGTTCTATGTCTAGAACAGATCGTATTTGTAAATACAATCAATTAATAAGAATTGAAGAAGAGATAGAATCTAAATAAAAATAGTCTATCAAAGTACAAGAAAAATCTTGTGCTTTTTTATATGCTAATAATTTCTAAAAAAGTGTTAAAACTATATAGTATAAACTATCCCTCTAGAAGAATAGGAATGATTATATGTTGAAAGAAAAGTATCAAATTAATTTCAATGACCTAAAGTATAAAATAAAAAAATTAACTAACAAAACATGGAAAAAAGTATTAATGATAACTATAACATTAATATTTTTAAATACAGTTATCTTTTTTATGACAGGTAAGAATATTATCGAAAATAGTATTAGGGCCATCCTTTATCAAGCTGGTATATATACAGAAGAAGTAAAAGAAGTTAACATAGATTCAACAGATTGGTGGTCACAAGAAGAAGGAAGTTGGCGTCTTAAAAAGAGTGCTGATTGGATAGAAAAAAATAAAGCTCAAATAACATTAGATTTAACAACTAATATAAAGACAAATAACAAGGCTAAAGATGTAATTTTTGTTATAGATATATCAGGTAGCATGAATGGAGATAAAATAGAGAGAGTAAAAAAAGATACCATAGAATTAACAGATTATATTTTATCTGATTCTGAAAATAAAGTTGGTTTAATTGTCTTTGATAATACATCAGAAATTATTTCTAATCTAACTAATGATAAGGACACGATAATAAATTCAATTGAAGATTTAAATACTAGAGGAACAACTAATTATAGTGTTGCTCTCCAAAATGTTAAAACACTTTTAGAAAGTTACATATATAATTCCACTAGAGATTTGGTAGTCTTATTTCTTACAGATGGATACCCAAATGAAGATACACCTAATCAAATTTCAGAATATAAATATTTAAAAGAACGTTATCCTTATATTCTTATTGAAGGTATTCAATATGAAATGGGAACTCAAATAATTAAAGAAATAGTAGAAATAAGTGATACTCAATTTATAGCATATTTAGAAAATTTAAATAATGTTTTATTTCAAGCTTCATTATTACCAGAAAGTTATGAATCTTTTGAAATAACTGATTATATTGATAATGAATATTTTCATATTGAAAGTGAAGATGATATAGAAGTTGATATAGGAAAAATTAAATTAGAAACAGAAAATGGTAATCAAAAAGTGATTTGGAAATTTGCAGAAAATTCATTTCGGACTGGTTCGAGTGCTAAAATGACTATTAATCTAGTTTTAAATGAAAAATATAACTATAATAAAGGTTTATATCCTACAAACACTAAAGAGATAATTAAAAGTAAACTATTAAATATTGATGAAGAAACAATTAATTCAAATAAAACACCAGTTTTAAAAAATGGATATAAAATAACTTACGATACTAACGAGCCTAAAGGCTGTCGTCTAAAAAACATCAGTGAAGAAAATCATTATGCGTTTGAGGTAATAAATAAGAGAACAGATGAATTAACATGTCCAGGTTATATTTTTAAAGGTTGGGAAGTAGAAGAGAATGTTACAGTTATAAATGACGATGTTTTTATAATGCCATCACAAAATATAACAATAAGAGGTATATGGACTAGCCAAAATATTTCTAAGAGTACGGAGGGAACGATTCATGAAAAGGCTACGTTATGGCGTAAAGTAAAAAGTGATGCTGAGAGTGAAAAAAATGGTGCAAATACTTTGTTAACAACTATAAATGATCCATACAAAGTTTATTATTACAATTCAAGTACCAATAACCATGTTTACTTTGCTGGTAGTTGTTGGAAGATAATTAGAACAACCAATACTGGTGGAGTAAAACTTCTATATAATGGAACATCTCTAGACGGAAGAACTTGTGAATCCCCCAATATATCATTAGTTCCACAAACTTCATTTAATAGTGAAAATAATACTTTAAGTAGTATTGGTTATATGTATAACGATGGATACTATTTGTTAGATCAAACAATAACATATGAACATATTAAAATTACTTCTAATTTTAGTGGTACAAATTATAAATATTATTCTGATTCTTATAGATATGAAAATGGTCTATATTATTTAGAAAATAAAGATGGTAGCGAAGTAGAGGAGAAAAATTATAAACAAGATTATAAAGACCTAAGCAGAACTTTCACTTGCTTAGGAAATAAAACTTCATGTACTGAATTGGTTTATGTAGCAAAAGCATCCTCTACATTTGTGTTTGTATTTCCAATCAAAAATGGTGCATCTTTCGAAGATGAAAATAAAACAATTCATGTTGGATCTAGTTACAGAAAAAATGCAGATGGAACTTATAGTTTAGAAAATATATCAGCAATAAAAAAATCTGAATGGCCTAATGTTTTTGAGCAGTATAATAATCACTATTTCTGTTTTGATTATGAAAATACTACTTGCAAAGATCTAAAATTATTGTCTTTTACATCAGAGATGAATTTAACTTATGAGGATATTATAAGTCCTGAAACTGGTAATCTTTATGGTAATTCAGTAACTTATGATGGAATAAATTATCATTTAACAGATACAATCAAAGCAGATAATTGGAGTAACTTCTATAATAAAATTACTAACAATCATTATACTTGTCTAAATAATACAGGTATATGCGATAAAGTTTATTATATGGTATATGTTACTCCACAGTATAGATATTATTATGAAATTAGTGATGGTAATAAAATAGAAGATATTATAGATGAGATGTTATATTCTAACAATGTAAATCAAAAGGATTCAACTGCTAAACAAACCCTTGAAAAATGGTACGAAGATAACTTATTAGATTACACAAATAGTATAGAAGATACTATCTATTGTAATAATAGAAATATATATAATCTTAATAGTTTAAATCCTAATGGTGGCCCTATTAAAGAATACAATGTGTATTTTTATGATTATAAGAAAAGTTCACTAGAGTGTCCAAATAAAACAGATCAATTTACAGTTAGTAAAGATATAGGCAATGGAAAATTGAAATATCCAATCGGATTGATGACTTTTGAAGAAGTAGAATTAGCTAGCCCAAAGGTAGTAGGATCTATCGATACATTATTAATGACACCTAATTATTATCAATTCTTATATCAAGTATCTAACATAGGATATTCCTACAAAGGAAATAAAAGTAGTCGTTCAGTAAAATCAAGTAGTACAGCACTCCCTGTCATATCATTAAAAAATAATATTGGATATAAAAGTGGTGATGGTTCACCAGAAAATCCATATGTAATTGAATAAAAATAGAAAGGAAAGATTCTATGTTAAAAAAAATGAATATAAATAATAAATTAAAATTACTTGTTATTTTATTTCTTATCATTGTTACAACCAGTATTATTAGTTTTTCCCTTTCAGCAAAACTTAATAATGATGTAGAAGTTGAACCAAATTCTGATCTTATATATTATTTAGATGTAACTTATGATGGTATAGACAAGTATGGCATAGAATCTACAGATTCTGTAAAATCTAACGTTATTAGTGATTATATTTATATTGAAGATAAATTACCAGAAGGACTAATTTTTAATGGATTCGTAACTTCAGCAGATAATACTTTTGGAGCAGTAAGTCGTGATGATCCTAGTAACATTTGTTCTGGATCAATTGTTGACGATGGACTAACTTCTTCGAATAAAAGGCAATTTATATGGAAAGATATAAATGGTGACATTATTGATATCATTGAAGGCGAATGGGGGGAGTTTTATACAGCAGATGTAATAGGATATAAACCACAGTATTCTGGATATACATTTGAAAGATGGAGTGAACCAACATATGATAAAAATTTAAATGTTATTTATAAAGCTCTATATAAGCAGGATAATACTAAAACGATTAATTATATAGTTGAATGGTTTGATATTGAAGGTAAAACACTTAGGGAAGGAGAAACTAGATTAGGAACTATAGGTAGTGTTATAACAGTAAGTGAAGCTGATAAAGTAATCTCTGGGTATACTTTTGATGCAACTAATAATCGAAATATTTTATCAACAGTTTTATCAGAAGAAAATAATACCTTAAAGCTATACTTTAAATCTTCAGACCAAACGGTTAATAATATTCATAGTGATACAATAGAAACAATTAATGAAGATAACGTTGATTATACATATAACTATCATGGACTCAATTACAATGAGTCAACAAGAACAATTTCTTTTAAAGTAAAAAATTTACAAGCTGGCTGTAAATTAACAGTTGGTATAAAAACAATAACACCATCTTCAATTGATAATCCAAATACTGAAGAAACAGAACTACGTAGAGACTTTTATAACTTTAGTGTAGCAACAGAAAAAGCTAATACTAAGTTATCTAATACAGTTCATGTCTTTATGGGAAATGAAAATATATCTTTATATAATGTAAATTATGAATATACAGGAGATATTCCTACGAATGCCCCAACTGCACCAATAACAAGTCATTACTCATCTGGATCTAAAGTAAGTATTGCCTTAGTTCCAATACTGGAAGGATTTCAGTTTAAAGGATGGACAACAAATGATGTGACTGTGTCTAACAATAGCTTTATAATGCCCAGTAGTAATGTTACTTTTAAAGGATCTTTTGAGAAAATTAATAATTATAAAGTAACTTATAAGATAGATGGATTAATTCCTGATGGATATATTACCCCAAGTGAAAAAGAATATTATCCAGATAGTTTTGTCAATTTAGATTCTCTAAAAAAGGGAGATATATTTAATGGCTACCGATTCTTAGGTTGGGAATGTGATGAAGTAATTATAAATGAAGATCAAAGGTTTATAATGCCAGAAAAAGATATAACGATAATAGGACATTTTGAACCTGTTACTTATAAAGTTGAATATAAGTTCTATGAAACAATCATGCCACCAAATAGTAATTCTTTGTTGCCAGAAACAAAAGAATATCATCCAGGTGATAAAGTAACTTTAGAATATCCTAATGAAATTGAAGGTTACAAGTTCCTAGGTTGGTATAAAGAATCTAACTTTATAATGCCAGAAGAAGATATCATCATATATGGAGAATGGAAAATTCAAAATGGTACATTTACACCATCTATAAAAAAAGAAATTATAAATAAACAAGATTATTATCGTCCTGGAGATATTGTATCTTACAAGATAACCATTACCAATAATGCTGATTATGCAATTAAAAATGTTAACTTAGAAGAAAAAAATAAAAATGCTTATTTTTATCAAGATAATTTAAGTTGCTTAATGTCCAACATTACTCCTTGTCAAACTTCTTATATCATTAAAGGATTACATCTATTAGAAATACCAAGACTTGGTAGTCATGCTAGTATTGAAGTCTTTGCGAGATATATTGTCAATGAAAATGATCAAGGAACAATTAACAATGAAGTAGAAATAATTAGTGCGTTAGCTGATAATTATTATGAGTTAAATGATCATGAAGTTTATAAAGATTCAGAGGAATTTAAAGTTCAATCGCATCTTAAAGTATGTAAAGAAATAAATAGTGATGATTATAAAACATTTCAATTTCATATTACAGATTATGAAAATTATGATTCTTGGATAAACTTATCTAATAATGAATGTACTACTATCTACCTAAGACCTAATTCGTATAAAATATCTGAAATTGTTCCACAAGAATACGTTTTAAAAGATATAACTTTAATTAGTGAGAATAAAACTGAATCTATAAGTAATAATGACTTAATTGATATAGAATTTGGCAAAAATTATGAAATAAGATTTAAAAACAGTTATAAGAAAAAAGGTTTCTATCACTCAGATGGCCGTGTAGAAAATAAAGTGAAAAATGAAAAGGTTAAAGTTTTTGTAACAGTTGAAGATAAATCAAAATTCTATGATGGCCAGCCATTTCAAGACTATAGTTATATTATAAGTGGTTTAGAAGATGAAAATATTATAGAAGTAACATTCCCTCAAAACACATACAAAAATGCTGGAATTTATTATATTAGACCTATAATTAAATGGAAAAATCCTGAAGATGAATCAAAGTATGAATTAGTTATAAATACTGGACGTTTAGTTATTAACAGAAGAAATATTGAAATTGAAAGTGGAAGCTCTACTAAAGAATATGATGGGACGATTCTAACTAATAATACTTGTAAAATAATATCAGGAGAAATCTTACCTTCAGATACATACACCTGTCATACTAGTGGGTCTATATTAAATGTAGGTCAAGTTGAAAATGAATTTGTATTTGAGTTTGATGATTTAACAAATTTAGAAAATTATAACATTATAAAAATTAATGGAATATTAACAATAACTCCAGAAGTGGCTAGATATAAAGTGATTTATAACGATGGCGCAGGTGGAAAAGTTTTTAATGATATAATTTTCGAAGGATTAAAAGTCGAAGAAAAAACTCCACTAGTTACTGAAGATTTTGTACGTGAAGGGTATACTTTTATGGGATGGGCTCCAGCAATAAATCCAACTATTGACGAAATGGATGCTAATGAAAATAATGAAATTATTTATATGGCAACTTGGGTGAAAAATTAGAACTAGAAAGGTAAATATATATGAAGAAATTTAAAAATCAAGAAATAAAACCATTATATTTTCTTATCTTTTTATTTTTGATATTTGTTATTGTTGGTCTTACATATGCTTATTTATCTACTCAAGGGAATTTTGCAAATAAGTTTAAAACTTCTGCTTATGATATTGAATTAAGTGAAGAATTTAATAATGATTGGGGTACAAAAAAAGTAAATATTTTAAATAAAGATACAACACCAGTTGTTTTAAGAGTTAACTTTAACGAGTTATGGTTAGAAAGGACTTATGACACTGGAATTATTATAAATGAAAATCAAACTATAGAAAATCAGGCAATTATTAATTCTAATAGTGGTAATTGTCGTATCAGACTATTTGGTGATGAAGCCAATAAAACTACCTTAAGTAATATAATAAATGGTGAAGAAGTTGTTACAAAAAATTGGACTATGACTTGGAATGATTTTATTAAGGGAAAAGATGGTTGGTATTACTATAATAAAATTTTAGATTCTAATTCTAGTATTCAAATTTTAGAAAGTATTTCATTACGTAATGATTTAATTTCTTCATCTAATTGTTATGAAGATTATAACAATTATGAATATGAATTGAGTTTTAATTATGAAGCTATTCAAGCCAATATAAATGCTATTAAGGATATATGGGGATATAATGTAACATTAAATGGAGGAGATATAATATGGGATTTTTAAGAATATTAAAAAGAATAAATAATATATTAGCTAAAATCTGTTATTTTATTATAATTATTTATGTTTTAATTTGTATCCCTTATATTTTTGGCTACTACCCTTTAGTTGTTTTAACTGGTTCTATGGAACCAACATATAAAATAGGTAGTATTATTTACTACCATCAAGTTCCAGAAAATGAACTTAAAATAGGTGATCCTATTACTTTTAAACTATCCAATGGAACTATAGTGACTCATCGTATCAATGATATTACAGATAATGAATATCAGACAAAAGGAGATGCTAATGATACTCCAGATACATTAAAAATAAATTATAACAATATTTTAGGTAGAGTATCAAAAACTGCTATTCCATTTATAGGATATGGGGCGTATTTTATTACATCCCATAAATTCTTAATTGTTATAGCAATAATAATTTTGGTATCAGAACTCATACTAAATAAAGTATTAGTTTTTGATATAGAAGAAAATAGAAAGGAAAGGAATAAAAATGGAAGAACATGAAAAAAAACCAAATAATAAGAAAACAATAATAGCAATTGTTCTCTTAGCTGTAATTGGAATTGTTGGTGGTACATTAGCGTATTTTACTAGTCAAGCTCAATTCCAAAATATCTTTCGTACTAAGCCATATAGTACAGAGTTAACCGAAGAGTTTGATGCGCCAGATAACTGGATACCAGGTGAAGAGACTAGTAAGAAAGTGTACGTTACAAATAAGGGAGATGTCCCAGTAGCAGTTCGTATTTCTTATACTGAAGAATGGGTAGGAGAAGATGGAACAACTACTTTAGATTTAATTCAAACTAAAGAAGATGGATCTAAAGTTACAGCTGCTTTAATAAATTTCCCTAATACAGATGATTGGGTCGAACATCTTGAAGCAGATGGTAAAACATATTTTTACTATAATAAGGCTGTCGCTAGAGATGAACAAACTTCTTTGTTTATTGATAAAGTAACTTTTAACAAAGATATTGATATTAAATACAATTGTGAAAACTCTACAACAACAAATGCCGAAGGAAAAACTATAACATCTCAAGTATGTCGTTCAACTGGTGATACATACGCTGGTGCAACATATACATTAACCATTAAGATTGAAACAGTCCAATTTGATGCTTTCAAAGCTTACTGGGGAACTAATATAGATATACCATCAGCCTAACAAAGGAGGCTTACCATGAAAAAAATAGTCATTAGTTTATTAACTATTATTTTACTTATACCTATTTCTATCTATGCAAAAGATAATAAACTATCATTTAAAGAAAGTGGTAATAGATTGTATTATAAATCTAGCCTTTTTGATGAAAATATCTTTATGCATCACACTGATATGATTCCAGGTAGTTCCTATACAGATACAATAGTAATTGAAAATAAAACAAAAACAGATTATAAATTATATCTTAAAGTAGTTGAAAAAGAACAAAGTAATTTAGCTAATGAATTATTAGAAAATATAGAAATGATGATATACTTAGATGGTAAGCTCTTATATGAAGGATACGCCAAAGGACTAGATTATAATAGTGATGGAATTAATTTGCAAAATGCTATATACATTGGTGAATATAAGATAGATAATATTAGTGTATTAGAAGTAAAAACTAGATTAATTCCAGAATATTCTAATACAGATAATAATGAATTTTCATATATTGATTGGAAATTTATCGCCAACTATGAAGATGATTTAATTGTTATAAATCCAGATACTGGAGATAAAATAACAATATTTGTAAAAATTTTGTTAGCTATTCTAGTCACAATATCTATATTAATTATTATTAACAAGAAAATATTTAGGACTTAACTAAATATTTTTCATACTTTTAATATTTATACATATATTTAAAATGAAAGAGAGGAAATAAATATTATGGAAATATTAAAAGTATCCAGTAAATCAAACCCTAGTAAAGTAGCCGGAGCTATAGCTAATATTTTTAGAGAAAAAGGTGGTGTCGAACTTCAAACAGTTGGTGCCGGTGCTCTTAATCAAGCTATAAAAGCTATTTCTATAGCTCGTGGATATATTTCACCTAGTGGTATTAATTTAGTTTGTATACCAGCATTTACTGATATTGAAATAGATGGCAAAGAAAAAACTGCGATAAAACTTATTATAGAGGCCAAATAGGTCTCTTTTTTTTATAATCAACTCATGTTATAATATCTAAAGAATAGGTGATTATATGACAGCTGAATTAAATAGTAGAATAAAAAATCTAAAACTAGTTTTGTATAAAGAAAATGAGGAAATTGCAAATATAGATAGAATAAGCATTCAAAAAAATCTTTTTTCTCTTATTAGAGAATGTATAAAAGAAAGAGAATACATTGTTGAAATAGGCTCTTATGAAATCAATGTCTCACCATCTAATCTTTATGTAAAATATGAGAATGACGAAACTGTTATTGAAATATCTTCTGATGATGTTTATTATGAAACATCAAGAGAAACAGAATGCCGATATTTTATAATTAGTAACGAATACAAAAAAGAATATCCACGTAATACCAGTGTTATTAAAGTAACCGGATTAGTTACTAATGTTGACGGCGATAGTACAGAGTTCTATGAGTTTGAATTAATTACAGATAAAGAAGATAATATAAAAAATTATTTAACATTATCTAACTTTAACGTTAGTGGTGCTATATATTCTAGTGAATCAAATTCTAATTATTCGGCTATAATAAAAAAAGAAGTAGATAGAAATAGTCAACGTACAGATGTAATAGATTTTTTCTTACCAAATGCAGTAATTCCAGTAACATATAATTTACAAGAAGATAAATATATTAGAGAAGATAACAAAAGAAGAATATATAATCCAAATGATTATAGAATTTTAATTCCTAATATTGATGACAAAAAAAATATAGTTAATTTTATTTACAGTTCGATTGTAGAATACTATACAGAATATATTAATAATAATTTATAAAAGTGTAAATACACTTTTTTTTAAAATAAAAAAATAATATAATATTAAAGAAAGAAGGTAAATTATGAATTTTATAGATACAATTAAAGAAAGAGCAAGAAATAATATTAAAAAAATTATTTTACCAGAAACTATGGATATAAGAGTTTTAGAAGCAGCAAGCATTTGTCGTGATGAGAATATTGCCGAAATAGTTTTAATAGGTAAGGAAGAAGAAATTATTTCTTTATCAAAAGAAAATAATATAAATTTAGATGACATAACTATTATTAATCCTTTTACAGATTCTAAAACTGTTGAACTAGTGAATAAATTTTATGAATTAAGAAAAGCTAAAGGAATTACTTTAGAAGAAGCAAGAGAAACTTTATTAGGAGATTATATGTATTATGCTTGTATGCTAGTTAATGAAGGATATGCAGATGGAATTGTTTCTGGAGCATGTCATTCAACAGCAAACACATTAAGACCAGCTTTGCAAATTATCAAAACTGCACCAGCTGCTAAATTAGTTTCAGCATTTTTTTAATGGTTGTTCCAAATTGTGAATATGGTTATAATGGTACTTTTGTTTTTGGAGACTCAGGTTTAGAACAAAATCCAACTCCTGAAAAACTTGCAGCTATAGCTGCTTCATCATCAGCATCATTTGAATTATTAACTGGAGAAAAAGCAGTTACAGCCTTGTTATCTCATTCTACAAAAGGTAGTGCAAAACATCCGGATGTAGATAAAGTATTAGAAGCTTTAGAAATTGCCAAAAAAGAATATCCTGAATATAACATTGATGGCGAACTTCAGCTCGATGCTGCTATAGTACCAAGTGTTGCATCATCTAAAGCACCAGATTCAAGTGTTGCAGGTCACGCTAATGTTTTAATATTTCCTGATTTAGATGCTGGTAATATTGGATACAAATTGGTTCAAAGATTAGCCAAAGCTGAAGCATATGGGCCAATTACTCAAGGTATAAAAAAACCAGTAAATGATTTATCACGTGGATGTAGTACTGAGGATATAGTAGGAGTAGTAGCGATAACTTCTGTTCAAGCAACCAAATAAATAGGTGATTAAAATGAAAAAAACATTTTTAACAATAATCTTTTGTCTTTTTATAGTCATTTTCTGTATCAGTTTATTCTTTATAAACGATAATGAAGATATAGTTATAAAAAAGCCAACTTCTGAAATTGTAGTTACAGAATTAAAATCATCAAAAATGTTTAATGAAACAATAGCCAATAATAAATTTAAAATAATCAATAACGGAGAACTAGAAGTGTTTAAATCATTATACAAAGATTTTGACATAGATGAAGTTGATTTGAAAAATAACACTATATTTATAGAAACTAGAATTGAAACATCATCAAGTGCTGAATTAGTTTTAGAAAAAGTTAATATAGATGGTATAGTAGAATTTAATATTAAAGCAAATAAACCCAAAGAAGAAGGATTAACAGAAATGGCTTATTGGTATTTTATAGCTATAATTCCAAATCAAAAATTAAAAAATATAAATACTGAAGAATGGAAATCTCCAAACGATTATATAGAATATATAGGATAAAAAAATGTGTTTCATAAGAAACACATTTTTTTATCCAATTAAATATAATGTTACTGCCGTTAATATAATAGCTATTCCCACTATAAAAGCTATAACTTGTATTGTGCTAACACTCCCAGTATTATCACTTCCAGGGTAAAGTAATTCTAAACGTTTAACATTATCCTTAGCCTTTTCTAAATCATTATCTTTATTTTCTGATAATGATTTTTTTTCTTCTAATTCTCTATTTTTGTTAATGGCTTCTTGTTGTTTGTTATTTATTTCTTTTTCATGTTCACCATATTCTAAATCGTATACATATCCTCTAAACTGATTTAGCATTTCACGTAATTCTGGCATTAAATAATCTTCATATATTATTAAATCACCTAAATATGCATAATAGAGATTAACAGAATTTCTTTGATTTTGAGTTAGTTCTGCCTCAGAATTAAGTAGTCTATAGAATTCAGCAGGAGATATTAGTCTTTCAATTTCTTCCTTTTTACTTTCCTGTGTAATAGATATTTCAGACATTGAGTTACCTATTTGATTTTCAAATCCTATATTTTCTTGTATTTCACCATTTACTGAGGAGGTATCCACGCCACTCACATTTTGCTCATGATTTTCAACTACTAAGTCACCATATTGATTTTTATCAAAAGTAACGATTCTATGACCTTCTGGACTAGAATGATCTGCAACTAAAGCAATATCATATTCTTGATTTCCCATAACAGAATACATTTTATCATCCTTATAGGGAGCATTTACTCTTTGCATTTTATTTGCAAAGTCTTCAGAAGTAGTATATCTATTCACTAGATTCTCTGCATTTTCAAGTTCTATACTATGTAATTTTCTACTAATAGCATTACATAATTCATCTGGTGTAATAGCTCTTCCAGGATTTTGATATTTTAATATGTCATATATAGCAAAGATATTTACGTTTCTGTCATTTTCGAATAAATGATCTCTACCAGTACTATCAACTATATTAATAAATTCACGATGACCTCCCTGACCGTTGGAACTAACTACACTAATATTTTTCATCAAAGGATTTTCTTGTTTGATGACTTCTATTTTATCGCTTAAACTTTCTTGTTTCTCTTCTACTTTTTTAGAAGATAGCATTACTGAATGTAATCTTATGATTCTAAATATATCTTCTGAAGATAAAACGCTCAAAGAAGATCCAAATTGGTTGTCCATCCCCATTAAATCATTTATATTAAATTTACTTATATCTACAGATTGACCAGAATAAATTAAGTTATTTCCTTCTAATTTTAAATCTTTAAAGCTTTCTGGATATTGTTCATAAAGATTCGCCAAAGTATTTCTGTTTACTTCTATGATATTCATATTATCACCCTATACTAATAGTATCAAAAAAATTCTTTATTTTCAAACAAATGTGAATGATGTATAATAGGAACGTGATGATTATGAAAAGAGAACTTAACGAACAATTTATTATTGATTTATCGAAAAAGAAAAATGAACCAGAATGGATGCTTGAATTTAGATTAAAATCTTATGCTAAATTTAAAGAATTAGATAATCCAACATTTGGGCCAACATTAGAATTAGATTTTGATAATATTACTTATTATAAAGGAACAGAAGAAAAGATTACTAACGATTGGAAGAAAGTTAATTGCAGTATTCGCAACAGTTTTGACGAACTAGGTGTAATTGATGCAGAACAAAAATATTTAGGTGGTGTAACTAATCAATATGAGAGTGAAGTCGTATACCACAATCAATCTTTTGAAAGCGAAGGAATTATTTTTACATCTACTGATGATGCTCTTCAAAAATACCCTGAACTCTTTAAACAATATTTTAATCATTTAGTTAATTATGCTGAAAATAAATATACTGCTTTAAATGGTGCTGTTTGGAGCGGAGGTTCATTTATTTATATACCTAAAGGAGTGAAAGTTGATCGACCATTACAAAGTTACTTTCGTATTGAAACAGAGTCATTAGGTCAATTTGAAAGGACTATTATTATAGTTGATGAAGGTGCAGACTTAAGTTATATTGAGGGATGTACTGCAAAAGAATATAGTGTTACATCACTTCATGCTGGTGTAGTTGAAATATTTATTAAAAAGAACGCCCATTGTCGTTACTCAACTATTCAAAATTGGTCAACTGATGTTTATAACTTAGTAACTAAGAGAGCTATAGTTGATGATTATGGCTTAATGGAATGGGTTGATGGCAATATAGGAAGTAAAGTTACTATGAAATATCCTTCTTGTATTTTAAAAGGAGAAGGAGCAACTGGTAATTCTATTTCTATTGCTTATGCCAAAGAAGGACAACAACTTGATGCAGGAGCTAAAATGATTCATCTAGCTCCTAATACAAAGAGTAATATTGTAAGTAAGTCTATTGCAGAAAAAGGTGGCGTAAGTAATTACCGTGGTTTAACTAAAATAGGTAAAAATGCTATAAATAGTAAGGCTAGTATAAAATGTGATACCATATTATTAGATGATATATCCAGAAGTGATACATTTCCAACTAATATTTTAGGTAACAATACTAGTGTCTTAGAACATGAAGCAACAATTTCTAAAGTTTCAGCAGAGAAGATGTTTTATTTAACTAGTAAAGGACTGAGTGAAGATACTGCTAAAGAACTACTTATAATGGGCTTTATAAGTGATTTCAAAAAAGAACTTCCGATGGAATATGCAGTTGAATTAAACCGTTTATTGAAAGAAAATTAAAAATAACCTAAAAAAATTGAAAAAGGCTATAAAAAGATTTTTTATAACCTTTTTTTTATAGATAAAAATTTTATCTCCATATAATAAAATTTTTTTAGTATTAAAATAAATAATAAAACCTAAAAGTACTGATTTGAACTATATTTTGATAGTTGCTATTATCATTCTTTGAAAGGAGGAAATATATGTTAAATCAAGTAGTTTTAGTTGGACGTTTGACAGATGATCTAGAAGTAACAGAAACAGAAAAAGGAAAAAAAGTTACAACTATGATTCTAGCGGTTCAAAGAACATTCAAAAATGCAGATGGAGTCTATGAGGCAGATTTTATAAAATGTACACTATGGAATGCCGTAGCTTCAAGTACTAGTGAATATTGTAAAAAAGGAGATATAATTGGACTAAAAGGAAGAATTCAAGTAAATAGTTACGAAGACAAAGATGGAACAAAAAAGTATTCAACAGAAGTAATTGCTGAAAAAGTAACATTTTTATCATCAAAGCCACCAGAAGACACAGAAGAAATAGAAGAAAAATAAATTGATTAATTCATAAGCACTAACAAACAAAAATACTACAAAAAAGAACTTTAATAAATTAAAGTTCTAAATAATTACTGAACATTGAAAGTTAATTCGTCTAAAACAAAAGTCGGATTAACTTTTTTTAATGTATTAATTCTATTGTCTTCATAAGTTTTACGTCTATTATTATACATTTTCTCTTTATCATCTTGTAATAATATGAATGATTTTAGAAGTCTATTTCTAATACCTTCATCATTAGGTATACGAATCATACCAAGTTGTGTCATAACTAATGGTAAAACAGAAGCTAATCTATCTTCATAATTTTCACTTTGAATAATAGGAGTATTAGCAGCATCTTCATATAAATCAGCATATATTAAGCATATCATCCATTGCTTATATACTATTTTAGAATTTTGATCAACTCCCATTTTATCTAATTCTCCTAGTGGATCAAAATTCTTGAGAAAATATTCCCAAGTTGTATTTAAGGCACTAATATCATCATAGCCATTTTGTATATAGAAATTATAAAGATTACAGATAATATTTCTTAATAATTCATTTACTGTAATGATTTGATCTTCATATGTTGTTGCTTCTAATTTAATCAAAGCTTCTTGATCATTATTAGCAAATATTTTCTTTCTCTTTTCTATGACTAGTTCCTCATTTGCAAGACATCTAATATAAGCATCAATTGTTTCTCTACCAAAAGAATCATTATTTTGAAAATTCTTAACAATTTCTTCAATAGAGTGCGTTTTGATAAAATTCACCATCTTTTTATTTTTATTATCATAATTAAAAATAAAATATTTACTTACTAAATAACTTACTAAACTTTCTATTGAAATGTCTCTTTCTTCACAATTATCTTTCAAAAACCAATAAACTTCATCTTGAATCATTTCATCATTAATTTCATCAGCATGAAGCCTAATTGCATCTTTATCACTAATCTCATCCCAATCTTCATTTCTAAATAGTGAATCGATTTCTATTTCATCCATTCCGCTAATTTCACACAAATTACAATAAAAATCAACCAAAACTTCATTTATAAAATTTTCTATTTCCATAATAAACCACCTGTTAGTAAAATATTATATAAAAAAATATCTAGAAAATAAAGAAAAACATATAATTAATTAGGTGATTATTATAAAAAAATTTTTTGAATACTTAGGAATTATCGGAATATGTTTATTAAGTTTTTATTATACTGAAAAAGTAGCTTTATATGTTAAAAGTAGAAATCCTATTATGAAATCAATTAATGAAATTAAAGATTCTTTATACGTTAATTATATAGATAGTACTATTATTGATGATATTTATATTATTCCAGGAGTTAGTGGTCAAGAATTAAATGCTAATAGGTCATTTTCTAATATGCAAGAGAAAAGTGTATATGATGAGTCAAAACTAGTATTTAATGATATAAAGCCTGCAATAAGTATAGAAGATAATAAAGATAAAATAATTATTCGTGGTAATAAAGAAAAACAAAGTGTTTCTCTAGTATTTGAATCTATTAATAAGCTAACAAAGTATATGCATCAAAATAATTACATAGTAAATGTTTTAATAAGTAAAGAAGAATATGATTTTAATTATGAATTAATTAATAATTCTAATGTAGATAAAACTTATCGAAGTATTGAATCTTACTTAACTAAAAATAAATCAAATAAAGACTTATGTTTAATCAAAAATGATCAAATTCCTGATTATTGTAAAGATAAGTATTTATTTAAGCCCTCACTTACTATTAGTCATTCTAATATTAGTACTGAAAAGAATAAAATTGAAAGTGGTGAAATAATTCTTGTAAAGGATACCTTATCTCTAAGTGAACTAGAAATTTTATTAGGTCAAATAAAATATCAAGATTTAAAAGTGGTACCATTATCAGAATTGATATCTGAGTAACTGATTAACTTGATAAAAAGCATCTCTTTTGATATAATTATCAAGACACAAGCCTTTTTAGAAAATATAAAAGAAATAATTTTAATAGAAAAGAGATGTTTTTTATGTGTAATATAAAAATTTTTAGTCTTGGTGGACTAGATGAAATGGGTAAAAATTGCTATTGTATAGAAATAGATAAGGATATTTTTGTATTTGATTGTGGCTTAAAGTATGCTAATGAAAATTTATATGGTATTGATTATATAATTCCAGATTTCGAATACTTAATAAAAAATAAGAATAGAATTAAAGGAATTTTTCTAACACATGGCCATTATGAAAATATGGGTGCAACTAAAGATTTAATGAAAGAAATTCCAAGTATTAAAGCATATGCAACTAAATTTACTAAATATGTTTTAACTAATGACGGAGTAGATGAGAAGAGAATAGTTGAAATTAATCCTCATAAAAAGATTAATTTTGGCCCAGTAAGTATCTTTCCAATAAGCGTAAATCACTCAGCTCCAGATTCAGTTATGTATGTAATTAATACTAAGGATGGTGCAATTGTTTACACAGGAGATTTTATAGTGGATCCAAAAATGATGGGCAAATATGCTATGGATTTAGGTAAAATCGCTTATATTGGTAAGCAAGGAGTGTTAGCGTTATTATGTGAGTCAGTGTTTTCTGAGCGTATTGGACATACATCACCTTCACACCGTCTAACTTCATTCTTCAAAGATTCAATTAAGCATCATGAAAATAGAATGATATTTGCAGTATTACCAACTCATATTTATACAATTCAAGAAATATTTGATGCTGCAGCTAATACTCATCGTAAAATAGTTATTATGGGTAAAAACTTACAAAATATAATTAGTTTTTCTAAAAAAGAAGGTTATTTAAAATTCCCAGATAATACTTTAGGTGATTTGTCAAATATCGACGATAAAGATGTAATTTTATTAATTCAAGATAGTAAAGAAAATCCATATGCGTCAGTAAGCAAAATAATTAATGGTTATGATAAATTTATTAAGCTTAAGAAAACAGATACAGTAGTTTTCGCTGAACCTAAATATGATAGTAGTGAAAAAACTTTAGTAAAAGTAGAAAATGATTTGGCAACTCATGGTTGTGATATCATAACTATTCCTAAAGATAAAACTATCTTACATCATGCTTCATCAGAAGATTTAATGATAATGATAGATTTATTAAAACCTAAATACTACATGCCAGTTAAAGGTGAATATCGTTATATGGTAAGTAATGCTAATATTGCTAGTGAATTAAACATGTCACGTGATAATATTTTGTTAAAACAAAATGGTGACATTGTCGAAATAAAAGATGGTAAATTAAATGCTGAGTGTTTTGATCATGTTAAAGTAAATGATATTTTAATTGATGGTAATAGTACAGAAGATGTTGGTGAATTAGTTATTAAAGATCGTGAAATGTTATCTGAAAATGGTATTGTGTTAATTAGTGCTACAATAAGTAAAAAAGATAAAGTAATATTAGTTGGTCCAGAAGTAACTACAAGAGGATTTATCTATGTTAAAGATTCATCAGAAATGATTGAAGAAATAAAAAAACTTTCTCTTAATATCATTGAAAGAAATATTTCTGAAAATTATGTCGAATATAATAAAATAAAAAATGAAATAAGAGAAGAATTAGGTAAATACTTATATCACGAAACTGAATGTAAACCAATGATTATTGCAGTAGTTCAAGAAGTTTAATATTTAAACTTCTTTTATTTTTTTCTTGTCAATAAAGTATAAATTATTTATAATCTAACCATAATAATAATGGTGATAAAATGGATAAAGATAAAGAACTTCTAAACTATATATATCAAAATGCTAAAATGGGTATAGTAGGAATAGATAACATTAAAAATGAAATTGATGATAGCGAATTATTAAGTACTATTAGGGAACAACAAAAAGATTATTACGAAATATGTAATAAAGCTACTAAGCTTCTTTTAGAAAATAATTGTGATGTAAAAGATGTAAGCGGAATAGCTAAACTAATGACATATTTTGATGCCAAATTAAACACTTTGGACGATAAGTCAAATACTAATATTGCTAAAATGATGATGAAGGGTAGTAATAAGGGGATTATTGAAATTCAAGAGAAACTAAATAACTATGAAGGCGCTGATAAAAAGGCTATATCTTTAGCTAAAGAACTTCTTCGTATCGAAAAAAGAAACTTGGATAATTTAAAAAGATTCTTATAAAAAGAAGATACAATTGTATCTTCTATTTTAATTTTTCATAAACTTCTTCTACATCCATTTCCTTAACTGGAGTTTCAAAGTCAGGAAGTAAATGTAAATGAAAATGATTAACTAAGTTATATCCATAATTAACTTGTAGAGTTATACCAGTCTTCTTTAATTTACTTATTATATCTTTAGACAATATTCTTGCAACCTTATATACATGATTTAAAGTTTCATCATTAATTTCATAAAAATTCTCAAAATGCTCTTTAGGAATTATAAGTACATGACCATCTACAACTGGATTAATATCCATAATAGCTATAACTTTATCATCTTCATAAATTTTTTTTGAAGGAATTTCTCCTTTTATAATCTTACAAAATATACAATCATTCATTTCTAATCACCTGTTTATAATGTTATCAAAAAAATAAAGAAAGGTAAATGTTATCTAATTGAATTATAATAAAATATATAATATAATTATAAAAGAATAGAGAAGTCTAAGGAGTTTTAATATGCGAAAAATAAAAATGTATTTTTATATAATTATTACTTTATTTATTATGTTTCCATGTCTTATTAGTGCAGCTACTGAACTAAGTGCATCAACTCAAAGCCCAGTAGTAGGAACAAGTATCTATGTACAATTAGATATGAATTACGGAGATAGACTAAATATTAAAGATGCTCATTTAATAATAAATTATAATCCAGATTATCTAGAATTCGAAGAAACAGTGTGGATTCAAAGCAGAGGAACTTATAGTAATGAAGTTGGTAAAATCACTATTGATAAAGATGCTGGTATCGACTGGAAGAGTGGAGCAACACTTCAATTGAAATTTAAAATTCTAAAAGAAGGACTAAGTAAGATTGATGTTTTACGTAATGGGGAATCTCATTATGATAATGGTGATGTTATCGGACAAAGTTTTGCTGGAGTCTCTATAAATGCTACTAAACCTAGTTCCCATACATTAATTGGAACATTAACAGTTGAAGGATACACATTACAACCAACTTTCAGCAAAACTAACTATCAATATAATTTAATAGTGCCTTCAAATGTTCAAAATATAACAATAAATGCTACTAAAAGTGATAGTAGACAAACAATAACAGGAACTGGCTACAAAAAGTTATCTTATGGGGATAATGTTTTCCCTGTAGTTGTTTCTGCTCAAGATGGTTCATCTAGAACTTATACATTAACAGTTCATCGAACAGATAATAGAAATGGAGATACAACATTAAGAAGTTTAAGTGTTTCAGATACTAATATAAAATATGATGAAAACAAAAAAGTATATGAAGCAACAGTAAGCAGAAGTGTAGAAAGTGTTTTAATTATAGCTCGACCTAATGATCCAAACGCTACAGTAATAGGTACAGGTAGAAAAAATCTTAACATTGGCGAAAATACTTTTAATTTATCTGTATCTTCATCCGGCGGAAAAGAATCAAACTATACAATAATAATAAATCGTTCAACAGAAGAACTCCAAGCTGTTAGTAAAAGTAGTAAATTAAAGAGTCTTAGAATAAATAACTTAGTTTTTGATTTATCAGACAATAAAACTAGTTGGTTATATGGTATAGGTAAAAATAATGAAAGTCTATCTATCGAAGCACAACCAGAAAGTAACACAGCTGAAGTTGAAATATTTGGCAATGAAAATCTAAAAGATGGGTTAAATGTAATAACTATTAAAGTAAAAGAGCCATCTGAAACAGATTCAGAAGAAGCCCAAGAAAGTGAAGAGGATGTAACTGAATATACTATAGTAGTTTATAGGAATCCATCTAACACGACATTAATAAATGACTTTGAAGACAATAATTTTACAACTGATATTATTTATACAACAATTAGTTCTAATACTCATATTATTCCTTCATCTACATTAAAAAGATTGAAGAGTACAAATACTAAATTATATTACAACGTTGTAAATTTATATAATGGAATTCTATATCAAGCAATACTTAGTAACAATCTTCCAGACACTGACTTAGATGCTTCATTTAAGAAAGTCTCTGAAAGCCCATTAACATATGAAACATCTTTACCCAAAGACACAGAGATATTATTATACTTAGATGAAATATATTTAGATGGAGCTAATGTTAAAATATATACATATGATGAAGATGGAATATATACATTACTAACTGATGGAATAACCGTAAAAAATGGATATATAACATTTACTACTAATGGTGCAAAAAATTATGTAATTACAACTGCAACATTAGTTGATGAAAAAGGGCCAATAGAAAAATTTTTAAATAAATATAAAGACTATATTATAGGAACTGCAGGAGGTTTAGTACTTTTAATTATCCTAATAATATTTATTAATAAAAAAAGAAAACAAAAAATGAATAACGAACCATTATATTAATGGTTTTTTATTTTTGTTTGTGGTATTATTGATACATATTAGTAAAGTGAGTGATTAGTATGAGTGTAGAAGATGTTCTTAAGGAGATTGAAAAATATAATCCAGATGAAATAGAAAGAGTAAAAAAAGCTTATGAAATAGCAGCACAAGCTCATGCTTTTCAAAAGCGTGAAAGTGGAGAACCATATATTATTCATCCCCTTAATGTTTGCATGAATTTAACAGCATTTAAGGCAGACGGTGCAACATTATGTGCTGGACTATTGCACGATGTAGTAGAAGATACTGATTATACCTTAGAAGAGATAGAAGAAATGTTTGGTAGTGATGTGGCTTTCTTGGTTGATGGTGTTACTAAAATTAGTAATTTACATTTTAATTCTAAGGATGAAGCAACCAATGCCAATATAAGACGAATTATAAATAGTTTAAATGATGATGTAAGAATTATAATTATAAAATTATGTGATCGTCTTCATAATATGCAAACTCTAGAGTTTAAAGCACCAGAGAAGAGGATTCGCAGTGCTAAAGAAACTCTTAATATTTTTGTGCCATTAGCATATTTTATTGGGGCTTTTAAAATAAAATGTGAACTAGAAGATATTTGTCTATCATATATAGATAATGAAACTTATAATACTATTAAAGAAAAAATTAATGACATAGAAAATGATTATAAAGAATGTTGTGAAATAGCCTCTAAACAAGTAACTGATATGTTAACAGAAAATAAAATAAAATTTAATTATCGTATAAAAATATTAAATATCTATCATTTATATACAAAATTAAATAAAGGATACAAACTTAGTGACATTCATGATTTAGTTAATTTTAAACTAATTTTAGATGACAAAGAAGATCCATATCGTGTATTAGGTCTTATTCACAAACTATATACACCAATGAACAATAAATTTAAAGATTATATTGCTTGCCCTAAAACAAATATGTATCGTTCTCTACATACAACAGTATTTGGACCAGATAATCACTTACTTCAGTTTCAAATAAAAACTAAGACAATGGACGATGTTAATACAATTGGTCTTGCAGCGTACTGGAAATTTTACCATGAAGAAGGTAAAACAAAAATGCAACATGAGTTAAAGCTTAATTACCAATTCTTCAATACCTTAAGGGATCTTAATGATGTAACTGAAAGTGATTCAGTATTTTTAGATAAAGTTAAACAAGAAATATTCTCCAATAATATTTATGTTTATACATTGCGTGGAGATATAATAGAGTTACCTAATGGTTCAACCGTAATTGATTTTGCATATAAACTTCATTCTGATTTAGGAAACCATTTACATAAAGCTTATATTAATGGTAAAGAAGTAGAAGTAACTACTAAATTAAACAATAAAGATCGTATATTATTGATAAAAAAAGATTCATCTCAACCTAAGGAATTATGGCTAGAATATGTTGTGACATCACGTGCTAAAAGAAAAATAAAAGAAGCCTTAAAGCAATAAGGCTTTTTATATAGCAAAATTTGACCCCTAATAGCTATTCTGATAAAATTGTACCATGAAAAAGGTGATTTTGGTTATGGAAAGATTATATGGCATTAGTGAACAAAATAATGGAAATTTAAGAGATATATTTGGTAGCTCATATATTGTATTAAATAATTATGATGAACTTAGTAGAAATTACCAAGAATTATTAACTTTGCGAAACAGAAAATTAAACGACATAACGAATTTCATTGCCAAAGATAATTCAAAAGCAGAATTTTATCTTGAATCTTGGGAAATTGATTTATTGTTGTTAACTCCATTTCCAGGAAAAGAAGATAGTAAAATGAAATATTATACTTACTATTGTTTTAAAAAACTTGATTTTATCAAATTATTAAAAGGCATATCTACTGGATCACATGAACTTACTCAAGATGAATATGATTTGTTATATAGATTCATTCATAATAGATTAGAGATTGAAAAAATGATAAGTTCTTCAAAAGATGGTACAATTGCTTTTAATCTTCATACGATAAAAGTATTATGGAATCTAATAACTAGTAGACAACTAACATTTGGACATAATATAAAAGCCTATGAAAGATTATGTAATAAATTAAACTTATCTAAATATCAAAATGGACCTCACTTAGAACTAAAAACACCTAATTTTTAAAAATGACTTGCGATAAGTCATTTTTTTCTTTACTATTTAATCAATATTTAGGTCATTTGTGCATACATTAAATTAGAGGTGAATAATATGTCTAATTATAAAGAAATAGTTACTAAGACTATTGTAGGCAAAGGGCGCAAGACTTTTAAGGGAGAATATAGTTTAACTCCTGAAAATACTCCAAATACAGTTTTAGGATGTTGGGTTATCAATCATAATTTTGATGGTACTAATAATAAAAATGAAGTTAATGTAAATGGATCATTTGATGTTAATGTTTGGTATTCATATGATCAAGATTCGAAAACAGCTGTAACCACAAGAAATTTTACATACAATGAACTTATGCGTCTTCGTGTTAAAGATATAGAATCTTTAAGTAATGATAATGAGATAATTGTAAGAAGCTTAAGACAACCTACAGTTCAGGATGTTAATATCAAAGGAAATGATGTATATCTTTCTATTGAAAAAGAACTAGGTGTAGAAATAGTAGGTGAAGGTAAAGTAAAAATTGCCATTGAAGAAGATGAATTACCGTGGGATGATATTTATGATGAAGATAGTAAAGATGATATAAAAGAAGATTATTTAGATGATTAGTATTATAAAATTTAATCATCTTTTTTTATTGTTATATAATTTTTTTTGATAACTAGATTACAAATGGTAATGTTATAATTATTAAGGGTGGTAATATGGAAAAGAAATACTTATATACATTAAAAGATGTCGTGTTTGGTCTAAGAAACATATATAAAATATACACAAATGAATTAAATAAACTAAAAGAATATTGTGAAGTAAATGATAAAGTTGAAGATTTTTATTTTTATGTTTATCAATCAGCACAAAGAAATCCTGAATTGTATTGTGACTTTATAGAAAGAAAAAATAATTTTAAAGCTCTTTCTGAAAAAGTCAGAAGATTACTAAGTGGAAACGATATCAGTGAAAATACTGCAATTTATGAATATGATAAGCTAGTAGGAATTATAAAAAAATCTCCTATTATAATTGATCAAAGTAAGAAAGAAGCATTTGCTACTCAAGTAAATAAGATATTTGCTTCTGATTTTATTTCTTCATCTAGAAAAATACCAGCAACTGGTATATGTTCTTTATGTGAGTGTGGAACACTATACTTAAGAACAAATAATATAGAGTTGATACCAAACGATGGTTATGCTTTACCAGAACTTTTTTATTCACCATTAACAGACACATTAACTTTATCTGAAACAGATAGTTATTTCAAAGTATCAGAATTTGGAATTAATAAAATTATGGAAATGTATTTCTTTGTAGATAGTTTTACAGATTACCACATTACAAGTATGAATCTAGAAGCAATAAAAGAGAAGAGTATTGTAATTGATCATTTTGATCAATGTAAAAAAATTGAACTGAGTATTACTGAAGATAATGAAATTATAAGACTATCTAAAATAAGAAAATATTAGTGTTAACCAAAAAAGGTTGACACCTTTTACTTAATTTGTTATATTAATTATGCGAAACAAAGGAGGGAAACAAATATGGCAGTTAAATTAAGACTTAAAAGAGGCGGTTCTAAACAAAGACCTTTTTATAGAATTGTAGCAGCTGATGCTCGTAGTCCAAGAGATGGAAGATTTATCGATACTATCGGTACTTATAATCCAATTCCAGCAGAATACGAAGTTAACATTGATGAAGAAAAAGCAATGTATTGGTTAACTAATGGTGCACAACCAACTGATACAGTTAAAAATTTATTAAGCAAAAAAGGTATTATGGCTAAGTACGCTGAATCAAAAACTAAAAAAGAAGGTAAATAATTATGGAATTAAAAGAATTTACTGAATATTTAGTTAAAAGTATAGCTAAAGAACCAGATATGGTAAGTGTTCAACAATTCGGTGGTGAAGAAGAATCAACAATCTTAGAAATCATCGTTCATGAAGACGATATGGGAGCAGTGATTGGACGTAATGGTAAAATGGCTAATGCTATCCGTACTCTAGTACAAGCCCATGCTTATATCTTAGGTTTAAAAAAAGTTAAAATAAATATAGATTCATTTTAATTGTAAGAATACGAAAGTATTCTTTTTTTCTTCAAAAATTATCTTTATAGTGATAGAATATACATAATAGAGGAGAATAAAAATGGATGTAAAAAAGTATAATAAGTTAAAACTTAAAGTATTTATATTAACAATTTTAGTTATCGGGTTAGTAGCATACATAGTATATGATAAGAAATTATATACTTATCTTCCAATCAAAAAAGATAATAAAGAAAATAAAGAGATAGATAAATCTGTTAATATTAATTTGAATGAAATAACAATTTTAGTAAAAGATTATTTTTATGAAAAAAATATGGTCAAAGAAGATAACTTGGTTAGATGGAACATAACAAGCTCAGAATATCTAGGTTATTATAATGACAACCAAAATTTAAAATACTATCAAGTACAAGGGACTATATCATGTAAAGACCAGACAAGCTCATGTGTTTCTGTTTCTTTAGATGATACAAAAGACAAAAAAGAAACATTCTTCTTTGAAACATATGTAATGGTTAATGAAAATGAAGAAAATAAAAATGTTGAATCGATTAACCAAGTGTTAAATGAGAATGAGAAATTAGTAAAAATAAATAAATCAGTACCAGATGATACTAAAGATAAAGAAAAAATAAAAAAATTAATAAAAAATTACTATTCAATCAATAATTTAACTAATTCAGATAATTTAAATACCTGGGATATAGAAACTGTTCAATATGTAAAAAAACAAAATGAATTAACATACTACGAACTATCTGGTAATTTTTCTTGTAAAGATAATACGTCAGGCTGCATTATTTTTGACCAAATAGATACTCTAACTAATAACGTTTATTCTTTTGACATAATTGTCGAAGTAAAAGAAAAATCCGATTTGTTTACTATCATGAGTATAAAAAGTAATATTTATCACAATAAAAGTGCAACTATAAAAAAAGAAGAACTTATCTCTTTACTAAAAGATTATACTAAGACATCAAATCTTGTTAATGAATCTAACTTAGCAAGCTGGGATATAGTAACTGTTACATATATGGGATATAACAAAGAAACAGAAAATAATAAAATTTATAATTTAAAAGGCGTTTATAGCTGCAATGATAAAACTGAAACATGTCTTACATTAAAAAGACCAGGTGTAAAAAGAAGTGACAACTCATATCCGTATTCTATTTATATGGAAGTTCAATATGAAAATAATAAAGCAGTAGTTATATCAATATCAGAAGACATATTGACTGACAACAACTTTGTCTCATTCAATGAAACAATAAATTAAAAAGGAATGTCTAAGCACATTTCTTTTCTTGTGGAATTTGTAATCTAAGCATTTTAACATTTTCTTTATTAAGAGAACTTTTATATTCTTGAATAAATTCTTTAAAATCGTTTAATTCATTTATTGAGTTTTTAATCATATCTAATTCTTCCTTGCTAATAGAATTGTTTAAATATCTTCTAAAGACAGAAGGACTAAACCCCATAGTTCTACTAAAAACTTCAGAATAATATTCTAAAGAATTAAATCCATACTCTAAAGCAACCTTTAATATTAATTCATCATTTTTTAAAGAACTTAAACTACTAATAATTTTCATTCTATTAACATAAGTTTTAATAGAAATACCAATCTCACTTTTAAACTTCTTCATAATGTAATATTTATCATAACCAAAATAAAAACTTAGTTCTTGAATAGAAACATCACGATATAAGTTAGTATCTAAATAATCAATAATATATACTATTAATTCATTGGATTCCATATTACCACCTCTTTATTAGCAGTTATTATAGCATACTTGGAAAATATATCTAAATTTATCAGTTTAATTAATAAATCTTAATAGTTTTGTTTCTTGCCTTTAAAGACTTATGATAGTATAATTTATAAAGAAGGATTGATGTAAATGGAAAAAAGATATCCAGAACACGTTGCCATTATTTTAGATGGGAATAGAAGATGGGCTAAGAAAAGAAATTTACCTTCTTTAAAAGGCCATCAAGCTGGTTGTGAAACAATGAAGAAAATAGCTCCATACATTATTGATAAAGGAGTTAAATATTTAAGTGTTTTTGCTTTTTCTACTGAAAACTTTAAACGTGCTGAAGAAGAAGTTAAATACTTGATGGATATATTTGTTAATTGGTTTAAAAATGAATGTAATAAAATTCATGATGAAAATATCAAAATAATATTTTCTGGACGTCGTGAAAATCTAAGAAGTGACGTTTTAGAAGCCATGGATTATATTACTGATAAAACTGCCAACAATACAAAAGGAACTTTAAATATATGTTTGAATTATGGTGGTCAACAAGAAATAGTTGATGGAACAAAGCGTATAGTAAAGGATATTCAAGAAGGAAAAATAACTCCTGATGATATAGATGAAAAGCTTTTATACAAATATATGTATAATGAAATGCCTCCAATAGACTTCTTAATTAGAACAAGTGGAGAAGAGAGAATAAGTAATTTTATGATTTATGAATTAAGCTATGCTGAAATGTACTTCCCAGAAGTTTGTTTCCCGGATTTTAACGAGGAAGAATTTGAACGTGCAATTGATGTATATAATGAAAGAGAACGAAGATTTGGAGGAAATAAATAATGAAAAAAAGAGTAATCACTGCTTCTTTATTAGTAGCAATTGTTGTTATACTATTCTTGCTTCCAGCAAATATAGCTAGATATGCTATTGCCGCAGGAATAGCTATAGTAGCAGCACTAGCATATCGTGAAACACTTGACTTAAAAGAAAGTCACAAGCCATATCCTAAACTTATAAAAGCTTTAGGCTTTATATGTTTAGAATTAATGGTTTTTAATACTACAAATGCATCATATATTTATAATGGAGCATCGTTTGCAATAATAGGTATAACAATTCTTTTATTGTTAATACCAAGTATATTTGATAAAAAAGGTAAATATACAACTAAAGAATCATTCTATCTAATTGGATCTACTGTTGTTTTAGGACTATTCTTTAATCTATTAATGTTATTATTTAATGGAAATAAGTGGGTTCTATTATATTTACTTTTAATAGCAACAATGACAGACACTTTCGCAATGTTAATTGGCTGCTTAATTGGGAAACATAAACTTATTCCAGACGTTTCTCCAAAAAAGTCTGTAGAAGGAAGCATTGCTGGTTCTTTACTAGGAACTATAATAGCATCTATTTATTATTTCAACATTATATCTAATGAAATTAATATAGTTCTATTAATCTTAATGACTTTAGCTTTATCAATTTTAGGTCAACTAGGAGACTTGTTCTTTAGTAAAATAAAAAGAGAAAATGATATTAAAGATTTTTCAAATTTAATGCCAGGTCATGGCGGTATATTAGATCGTTTTGATAGTATGACTTTTATCCTATATGGATATATTATAATTATAGTTATTTTAAAAATGTTTAATTTAGTATAAGCAAGGTGATGAAATGTTAACGACAATTATAAACATTATATTATTTATTTTAATATTAGGAATATTAGTGTTCGTCCATGAATTGGGACACTTCTTAACAGCTAAGAAAAGTGGGGTGTTCATCCACGAGTTCTCTATAGGTATGGGGCCTTTGATTAAAACAATTAAAGGAAAAGATGGGATTAACTATTCTATAAGAGCGCTACCTATTGGAGGATATGTCCAAATGGCTGGAGAAATATATGAAGATGATGACACTAACGAAATTCCAAAAGAAAAATTCATGTGTAATCGACCATGGTATCAAAGATTAATAATTTTAGTGGCGGGAGTATTTAATAACTTTTTATTAGCTATAGTATTATTATTTGTTATCGCTCTTATATGGGGAGCTCCATCCTTAGAACCAAAAATTTATAATGTAACAGAAGGAAAAACAGTTGCCGAGGCAGGAATTGTAGCAGGAGACGTTATAACAGAGGTAAATGGAAACAAAGTAAAAACGTGGGATAAAGCTCAATTATTATTGCTTTTAAAAACTAAAGATGATTCGTATAAAATTACTGTAAAACATGAAAATGGTGAATATGATACATATAATATAAAACCAACAGAAATAGAAGATGAAGATGGAAATAAATCAAAAGTCTTCGGTATCGAAATGAAAAGTGATATTAGCAAAGGATTTGTACCTGCTTTAAAATATGCATTCCAAAAATTTGGTAGTACGATGGAGCAAATGTGGCTAACTTTGGCTAACTTATTTACTGGAGGGCTTTCAATAAATAATTTGTCAGGACCAGTAGGAATTTACACAGTAGTAGGAGAAACTCGAAAGACTGGTATATCAAGTGTTCTATTCTTAATAGCATATTTAAGTATTAATTTAGGTATTATGAATATTCTTCCTATACCAGCACTTGATGGAGGCCATGTTTTATTCCTATTAATAGAATTAATTACAAGAAAAAAAGTTAATCAAAAAGTTGAATCAATTACAACAACATTTTTCTTTGTTCTGCTACTACTTTTAATGTTATATGTGACAATTCACGATATAATAACTTTAATTCTATAAGAGCATCAGCTCTTTTTTTTTGACTAAAAGACTTCAATAATGTATTATATAGTTCATTAAAAAAGGAGTGATTTTATGTTGTTGCCATATGAGGTTCAAAAGGAAGTACATGACTTTTTCTTTGACATAGAGGAATACAATCTAAACTGTGATTTTTCGGAATTAACTTTTAGTCGAGGAAAGAAAAACTACGATCGCATATTAAGAAGACTTGAAAATGTTAATTTACCAGATCCAACTTTATTAAGATATCAATCGTTAAGTACTAAAGAGATAAAAGAATACTTGATTGAAATACTTTGTAAAATATTCGGCAAAACATATAAAGATGAACTTGAAAGATATAATAGACTTGTGAAAATAGCTCCTATTGAGAATCCTTTTGATGCCGTAATTGAAAGTGATTTAATAGGAGATAAAGAAGTGCCTAAAAAAATACTTATCAGTAACAAATGCCAATCAATACAGATAGTTAGTACAGGTCATGAATATGTTCATTGCTTTCTTAGTCAATATAGTACAAACAGATTTAATAAAGTAATAAACAATGTTCATTATAATGAATTGCTACCAATTATTGTTGAATACATAATTTGTTATGAATTAAGTCAAATTCTAAAAGAAGAAAATCTTGAGGAAAAACATCAACTGATTAGAATTGACCACGATAAAAATCAAGCTGCGGAAAGATTTGCATCATTGAACTTAGAAGCACAATTACGTAAGTCGAATAATATGGATGCTCAAATGTTGAAGAAATATATTGAATATCAAGAACATAACTCATTTGGATATATTTTGTCTGATATATATGCCATTTATCTATTAGACGTTTATAAAGATAATAGCGACACAATAACATCAATTATAAAGTTAATAATTTCAGGAGAAAAAAGTATTAATGACTTGATAAATTATTTTAATCTTTCTTTAACTGACATCGATATTATTAACAAATATAATAAATCTATTGATCAAATAGTATTAACAAAAAGTAAATAGGTGATAAAATGATAAAATATTATTCATTGCAAGATTTGCTAAAAAATGGCTTAGATATTGAACCGATAATCCAAGAAATACTATTAACTACAATAAGTGCAAAAACGACATATCCTGAATATGCAGAATGGTTTATCAACAAACATATTCCAGATGTTTATAAAGGAACAAGAAATACTATAATTGCCATACATAATAATCGTATAGTAGGGGTGGCTAATATAAAAATAAAAGAAAATAAATTATGTACATTGTATTTCAATCCTAAATACCGTCATCAAGGATTAGGCATCAAATTAGTAGAAGAGTCGCTTGAATATTTAAAAAATAGTAAACCATTAATTACAATGCCATCAATTTATTTATCAGAATTTAAAAATATTATAAAAAGATATGATTGGCAACTTACGGATTGCATTGATGATTGTTATATAAAAGGAACAAACGAATTAGTTTTTAATGGTGAATTAACAAAAACAAATAAAGAATTAACTAATGAAGAGAGAATAATCCTAACTTATAAACATACTAAGGATAAAAGTATCCTAAAATTATTAAAAAATCCACTATTATTCTTTATAAAAATAGTTTTTTGCAGAAAAAACGAAAAAAATCAAAAAAAAGTATTGTCAAATTAATATCATTATGATATATTTAATTTGCTTACTTTTATGGCGCTGTAGCTCAGCTGGCTAGAGCATCCGGTTCATACCCGGCAGGTCGAGAGTTCGAATCTCCCCGGCGCTACCAATAAGTATGTTAAGCAAACCAAAATGAAGAAAGGGTTTGCTTTTATTTTGTCTTTTTCTTTGCACTTCCTCTAGTAATTTATTTAACCGTTTGCAATTATTACAGTAACATATTCTTAATTTTATAAAGTATAGAGATTTAAATTTCGTGATATAATAATTAATGAAAGGTTGATATCAAATATGAAAAAATTACAGGAAAAATACGCAAAAGTTATTTTAAATACTTGTCTTAAATTAAAAAAGAACCAACAATTATTTATAAGTGCCAATACTGAATCGATAGAATTTGTAAGAATAGTTGCTAACGAAGCATATAAAATAGGAGTAAAAGATATTTTCTTTGATATAAATGATGTTCATTTAAAACATGATGCTTTAAAAAATCTAGAAACTAATGAACTAAAAAAGCTTCAATTTTGGAATAATGAAAAATGGAATGAATATGCCGAGTCGGGCGCTGCTTTTTTGATGCTAACATCCCAAACTCCAGGTTTGATGAAGGATATAGAGCCAAAAAAATTAAATGATTTAACAATGTATGGATATGAAACGAGAAAAGAATTTGACGATTTGCGTTCTAAATCGATAGTTCCTTGGTGTATAGCTGCAGTTCCTACATTACCTTGGGCCAATGAAGTTTTTCCTAAATCGAAGAAACCACTAGAGGATTTATGGAATGAAATATTTACAATTTGTTACATAAATGATAGAAATCCTGAGAATAAATGGGAGAAAAAAATAGAAAAATTAAGTAAAATATGTAAAAAATTAAATTCTTATCATTTTAAAACTTTAAAATATACCAATTCACTAGGAACAGATTTTACCATTGAATTACCGGATAAACATTTATGGGTTTCTGGTGAAAACAATTTGGTAAATGGATACTCAGCTATAGCTAATTTTCCGACCGAAGAAGTTTTTACTTCACCATCATATGATTCAGCTAATGGAATTGTTTATTCAAGTAAACCTCTTTGTTACCAAGATAATTTAATTGAAGACTTTTGGATAAAATTTGAAAATGGTATAGCAATTGATTGCCATGCAAAAAAAGGAGACAAAGTTTTAAAACAGATAATATCATCTTGTAAAAATTCAAATAGACTAGGAGAAGTAGCCTTAGTACCATACGATTCCCCAATATCTAACTCAAACATAATATTTTACGAGACGTTATATGATGAAAACGCTTCGTGTCATCTTGCTCTAGGTGCTTCTTTTGCTGAATGCATAGAAAATGGAATTAAATCTTCCAAAAAAGAATTAACTGAAGCTAAACTTAATATTTGTGATAATCATGTTGATTTTATGATAGGAACAAAAGATTTAAATATTGTTGGAACAACTGTAAATGGAGAAGAAATAAAAATATTTGAAAACGGCAATTTTACGAAGGAATTTGAATAAAAAAATCATTTTAATAGTATATTTAAAATGTAAACAATAAAATGCATAGTATTAAACGAATTTGACTATTAAATGAATATAAAGTAAAATTAATACATACAAAGGAGAATTTGTATGAAAAGAAAAAAGACAAAACTGCGTCTTAGAAAACAAGTAGTAGTATGCTTTCCAATAGCAATATTAGTTCTTGTCTTAACAATCGTAATGCTAATAAATAATAATAAGTCTTATGGTAGTGTTGTTACAAATAACGAAAACTTAGCATCAGAAAATAATGTTTCTGATGGTAAAAATCTATCAGAACTTAAGTATATCGTAACTTTTAATAAGCTAGTTGAAAAAAGACAAAAAGATAACACTATTCTATATTATGCTAGTAAATTTAAATTAAATGCTAATAAAGCGTTAGAAATAGCACATATTCTTACGAATAATTATGAGGATGAAAATTATTTAAAAACTAATGTAATAGCACCAAGTACTCTTGCTAATAAATTAGGTTCCTTTAATTCTTTTGAAGCTGGAGTAGTATATTATATTAGAGATTTATACCGTTATCCAGAAAGATATGGTTCATCTATTTCTGAAATGAGACTTGATGAAACGCCAACAATAAATAGTACAGTCAATGAAAGTACTATATTTATGGACAATGGTTTAACATTTACCCAATACCTTGGTAAAATATGTGATTTATATGGACTAGATAAAGCTCTAACTCTTGCTATCGTATATGAAGAATCTGGTATCATGACTAGTGGACTATTTAAGTATAATAATAATATTGGTGGACTTAGAGGATATGCCGGTTGGATGAGTTTTACAACACTTGAAGCTGGTATAATAGCTCATGTTTTAAGTGTTAAAGCAATAATAGATAATTATAACATCGATATGAATGATCCAAATGCGGTTTATACTTTATCAGCGATATATGTACATGGTAACCCATATGCTGGAATATCAGAATCTTGGTCAGGAAAAGTATTACATTTTAAAGGGAAAATAGAGCAACAAGATTTATTTACAATAAAGTAAATAAATCTTTTTTTATTTTTTTAAAGTTTTAGTTGCTTTTTTTGTAAAAAATAAGTACAATAAAACATACATTTATTGACTTTGAAAGTCTTTAAGTATATAATTAATTATATTACTGTCTTAAAAAAAGAGAAACTGGTGATTCTTTGGAACAATATTTTACTAACAATCCCAATTTAAAAAGCGAACTTCGTACTATTATCTATAAACATGAAGGGGAAACTTTAACCTTCTATAGCGATAATGGTGTTTTTTCCAAGGACAAATTAGATTTCGGAAGTACTTTATTGTTAGACACACTTTTTAAAAATATAAATAATGAGAATTTAAATATATTAGATGTTGGTTGTGGTTATGGTTATATGGGTATATCCATTGCCAAAATACTGAATGCACACGTAACGATGTGTGATGTTAATAAAAGAGCTCTTCATTTGGCAGAGAAAAACTGTACCGAAAATGGTGTAGTGGATTTGTGTCAAGTGTTAGAAAGTAATATTTATGAAAATATTACCGATATATATGATTTAATTATAACGAATCCCCCAATCAGAGCTGGGAAAAATGTAGTGTATGGCATCTTAGATGGAGCAAGAGACTATCTTAAAGAGGATGGTGAGCTCTGGATGGTTATAAGAAAGGATCAAGGGGCTAAAAGTGCTATTGCACATTTGGCAGAAAACTACAAATGTGAGGTAGTAGAAAAAAGCAAAGGTTTTTATATAATAAAGGCCAAAAAGCATTGACAATAAACTTTACATCACTTACAATTATATGTTGGTGACATATTGTTTTTTCGTCGAAAAACAACACAAAATTTAGGTATAGGGGTGAAACAAAAATGGCTAAAATAGCAAAATTTGGCGACCATAGAGAGAGAAAAACTTTCTCTAGAATTAAAAACACCTTAGAATTGACAGACTTATTAGAAATCCAAAAGAAATCATACCAAAGATTTCTAGAAGAAGGAATCAAGGAAGTATTTGAAGATTTATTTCCTGTAGAAAGTTTCACTGGTAACATTTCACTTGAACTTGGTGATTATTATTTTGAAACACCAAGATACACAGTAAAAGAAGCTAAAGAGCGTATGGTTAACTATGCTGCTCCACTAAAAGTTCAAGCTCGTGTATTCATTCATGAGACAGGTGAAGTTAAAGAACAAGAAATATTCTTGGGCGATTTACCATTAATGACTGACGCTGGTACATTCATTATCAATGGTGCTGAACGTGTTATCGTATCTCAATTAGTAAGAAGTCCATCTGTTTACTACAAAAAAGAAATCGATAAAAACGGAAGAAGAATAATTTCTGGTGAAATAATCCCTAACAAAGGTACTTGGTTAGAATATGAACTAGATGCAAGAGATATTTTCTACGTTCGTATTGACAGAACTCGTAAAGTAACAATTACAGCATTCTTAAGAGCTTTAGGTTTATCTTCTAATGAAGAAATTTTAGAAGTGTTCGGAGAAGACAAGTACTTAGTAAATACTCTTGAAAAAGATAGTACTAAGAATATGGATGAAGCTTTAATTGAAATTTATGAAAAATTAAGACCAGGAGAACCTGCAACATTAGATTCTGCTAAGAACCAATTAATCACAAGATTCTTTGATAAGTTCCGTTACGACTTACAAAAAGTTGGACGTTACAAATTCAACAAAAAATTAAATGTTCTTGATAGATTATTAGGACAAAAAATAGCAGAAGATATTAAAGATGGAAAAGAAGTTGTAGTTCCAGAAGGAACAGTAATTACAAAAGAAATTCTTGAAAATATTCGTCCTTTATTCGAAGCTGGTTATGGAGTTAAAGAAGTAACTATTAACGAAGAATTAGATGAATACAATAAAATTCAAGAAATTAAAGTTTATGATAAAGATGACGAAACAATCATTCATAAAATTATTGGTAATGATCAAACCATCGAATCTCGTCGTTTAACTATTTCTGATATATATGCATCAGTTTCATATTATTTAAATTTACAATATGGAATTGGTAATGATGATGAAATCGACCATTTAGGAAACAGACGTGTTCGTCAAGTTGGAGAATTAATCCAAACTCAATTCCGTGTTGGTATGTCTCGTATGGAAAGAGTAATTAGAGAAAGAATGACTACTCAAGAACTTGATACAGTTACTCCAAAAACTTTAATTAACATTCGTCCAGTTACAGCATGCTTAAAAGAATTCTTTGGTAGTTCTCAATTATCAAAATTCATGGATCAAATTAATCCAATTGCAGAATTAACAGATAAGAGACGTTTATCTTGCTTAGGCCCTGGAGGTCTATCTCGTGAAAGAGCTGGTATGGAAGTTCGTGACGTTAACCCAAGTCACTACGGTCGTATTTGTCCAATCGAATCACCAGAAGGACAAAACATCGGTCTTATCACATCACTAGCATCTTATGCTAAGATAAATGATTATGGATTCATTATGACTCCATATCGTAAAGTTGTTGATTGTAAATTAACAGACGAAATAGTATATTTAACTGCTGATGAAGAAGCAGATTACTATATTTCACAAGCTACTTTAGATATAAATGATGCAAATGAAATCGTTGATGAAAAAGTAGTAGCTCGTTTAAATGGTGATACTGTTATGGTTGCTAAAGAAAAAGTTAACTTTGTTGACGTAGCTCCAAACCAAATTGTATCAATTACTACAAGCTGTATCCCATTCCTAGAACATGACGATGCAACACGTGCTCTAATGGGTGCCAACATGCAACGTCAAGCAGTTCCATTACTTACAACTGAAGCACCAATTGTTGGTACTGGTATGGAATATATTGCAGCTCGTGACTCTGGTTCTACAATTGTAGCCAAAGCTGACGGAGTTGTAGAATATGCTGACTCTAAGAAAATATTAGTTAAAACAGCTGGTGGTCAAGATACTTATTATCTTGCTAACTTCGAAAGAAGTAATGACGCATCAAATGTTAATCATCATCCATTAGTTAAAAAAGGTGATGCAGTTCATAGAGGCGAAGTTATTGCCGATGGACCATCTACTGATAAAGGTGAATTGGCTTTAGGTAAAAATATGACTATTGCATTCATGACTTGTAATGGTTATAACTACGAGGATGCTATTCTATTAAATGAAAGATTAGTTAAAGAAGATGTTCTAACATCAATGCACATTGAAGATTATGATTGCGAATGCCGTGATACAAAATTAGGACCAGAAGAAATCACTAGAGATATTCCAAATGTTGGTGAAGATGCTCGTAAAAACTTAGATGCAAATGGTATTGTAAGAATTGGTACTGAAGTTAAAGACGGAGATATCTTAGTTGGTAAAGTTACACCAAAAGGTGTTCAAGAACTAACTAGTGAAGAGAAATTACTACATGCAATATTTGGTGAAAAAACTCGTGAAGTTAGAGATACATCTCTAAGAGTTGACCATGGCGCAGGTGGAATTGTCCATGATGTTAAAATATATACAAAAGAAAACTCTGATGAATTACCTGCTGGTGTTTCAAAAGTAGTACGTGTATATATTATTCAAAAAAGAAAAATTCAAGTTGGAGATAAAATGTCAGGACGTCATGGTAACAAAGGTGTTATTTCACTTATCTTACCTGAAGAAGACATGCCTTATTTACCAGATGGTAGACCAGTTGATATCGTTCTTAACCCACAAGGTGTTCCATCTCGTATGAATATTGGACAAATCCTAGAATTACACTTAGGTATGGCTGGTAAAAAATTAGGTCTTCATTATGCAACACCAGTATTCGATGGTGCATCAATGGATGATATTAGTGGCGAATTAGCAGCTGCAGGTATCGATCCAGATGGAAAAACTATCCTTTATAATGGTCGTACAGGTGAACCATTTGAAAACAGAGTATCAGTTGGTGTTATGTACATGATTAAACTACACCACATGGTTGATGATAAGCTACATGCTCGTTCTACTGGACCATACTCAATGGTTACACAACAACCTCTTGGTGGTAAAGCACAATTTGGTGGACAAAGATTTGGGGAAATGGAAGTTTGGGCACTATATGCTTATGGTGCTGCACATGTTCTTCAAGAAATCTTAACTGTTAAATCAGATGACGTTGTTGGACGTGTTAAGATATATGAAGCTATGGTTAAAGGTAAGACAATAAGTCAAGCTGGTATACCAGAAAGTTTCAGAGTACTATTAAAAGAATTCCAAGCTTTAGGATTAGATATTCAAGTAGTAAATCAAGATGATGAACTATGTGACATCCAAGATTTAGAACATGATGATGAAGACGAAGCAATTTCAGTTAATGAAATTGGTAAAGAATTAGTAAGTGATATGCCAGTTGATGAACCAACTGATATAGAAACAGAAGATTTAGAAGATATGGACGAAGAAGATGATTTTGACAATAGTTTAGATGACATCGACTTCCCAGGTGAATTAGAAGAAGAGGAAGGTGAAGAACTATGATAGATGCTAACAGCTTTAAAGGTATCAAAATAGGAATTGCATCTCCTGAAAAAATCAGAAGTTGGTCTTATGGAGAAGTTAAAAAACCAGAAACAATCAATTATCGTACATTAAAACCAGAACGTGATGGATTATTCTGTGAAAAAATCTTTGGGCCATCAAAAGACTTTGAATGTTCTTGTGGTAAATACAAGAGATTAAGATACAAAAATGTTATTTGTGATAGATGTGGAGTAGAAGTTACTAGTTCTAAAGTTAGACGTGAACGTATGGGACATATAGAACTAGCTTCTCCTTGTTCACATATTTGGTTCTTTAAAGGAATACCTTCTAAAATGGGTCTAGTTCTAGATATGTCTCCAAGAGACTTAGAAGAAGTACTATATTTCGTAAGTTATGTAGTAATTGATCCAGGACAAGCTCCTTTAGAGAAAAAACAAACTCTTTCTGATAAAGAATATCGTGCATATTATGAAAAATATGGAAGTACATTCAGAGTTGGAATGGGTGCTGAAGCTATTCAAGAGCTTCTTAAAGAAGTAGATGTTTCTAAAGAAGTAGAAGAGCTAAGAGCAGAACTTGAAAACTGCACTGGACAAAAACGTATTCGTTTAGTTAAACGTCTAGATTGCCTAGTTGCATTTGAAGAATCTGGTAATAAACCTGAATGGATGATACTAGAAGCACTTCCAGTTATCCCACCAGATATTAGACCAATGATTCAATTAGATGGTGGTAGATTTGCAACATCTGACTTAAATGACTTATACAGAAGAATTATTAACCGTAATAATCGTCTTAAAAAGTTACTTGAATTAGGTGCACCAACTATCATCGTACAAAATGAAAAACGTATGCTTCAAGAAGCAGTTGATGCTCTTATTTGATAATGGTCGTCGTGGAAGAAGTATTACAGCAGCTGGTAATAGACCACTTAAAATCTTTATCTAGTATGTTAAAAGGTAAACAAGGACGTTTCCGTCAAAACTTACTTGGTAAACGTGTTGACTACTCAGGTCGTTCAGTTATCGATGTTGGTCCAAACTTAAAGATGTATCAATGTGGTATTCCAAAAGAAA
>JAAGKN010000895.1_pt1 | contig 69789 bp, 56 predicted proteins | sample 6206371 | NCBI WGS metagenome assembly JAAGKN01 (sample SAMN11533720, study PRJNA540317) | gut metagenome | isolation source: fecal pellets from male and female animal of same cohort | host: Peromyscus leucopus | place: USA:CA | collected 2017
GTGAACAGCAGCTCATAGTCCTCCCCTCCATTGAGGGCGGCTGTTACCAGATTCATCCCTAATTCCTCTGCCATTATAGCAGTCTGATAGTCGATAGGGATTCTGTCTTCATATATGCGGCAACCTGTGTCGCTCTGCTTGCATATATGCAGCAGCTCTGAGCTAAGACCGTCGCTGATATCCATCATTGAGGTGGGTAGGATGCCGGCTTTGTCAAGCTCTTCTATGATGTCGCGTCGCGCTTCCGGTTTGAGCTGGCGTTCCACAAGATATTCCTTGCCTTGGAATTTAGGCACAAAATCCTTTTGACCAGCAGATGCAACCTTCTCGCGCTCGAGGAGCTGCAAACCCATATAGGCGGCTCCGAGGTCGCCCGACACGCAAATCAGGTCAGTGTCCTTAGCGCCGCTTCTTGATACAATTTTATCAGCAGGAGCCTCACCGATACAAGTGATGGAAATCACCAGACCCTGACGGGATGATGTGGTGTCCCCTCCCACGAGGTCTACTCCGTAGAGTTGACAAGCAAGGCGCATGCCGGCAAAAAGTTCCTCGATATGCTCGACGGTGAAACGTTTTGAGATGCCAAGCGACACGGTGATTTGCTTCGGTGTGCCGTTCATGGCGTAGACATCCGAAAAGTTCACTATGGCTGATTTGTAGCCAAGGTGTTTGAGAGGCACGTAAGTGAGGTCGAAATGTACACCTTCGAGCAGCAGGTCGGTTGTGACAAGTATATCGGTGTCGCGGTTGCGGAGCACGGCGCAGTCATCGCCCACTCCCTTTATGGTGGAGGCATTGACGGGTTCCAACCCTTTTGTCAGTCGGTCAATCAAGCCAAATTCGCCAAGTTCTGAAATTTCCATACTCTATTCTAAGTCATTGATTTATAATTCCGGGGGGAGGGTATTCTGAAGCCCTATGGATATCTCTTATCCCGAAGGAGGTCAAAAGATTATCAGACAACCCTTAATTTTTAATGCGGTGGCCGCGGACGTACCGTGACCACCGCATTATTTATAACGCTTTATCCTGAGATGATTGTTCTTAGCATCTGTTCACCAGTTCCTTCATGATTTCAAGGCACTTGGGCTGGGCTATGAGGGCTGCCTGCTGTACTTCTTCATGAGTGGGAACCTGGGTTACGTCCTTGCCGCCGAGGTCGGTGATTACCGAGATGCCGTAGACGCGCATGCCGGCATGGTTGGCCACGATGACTTCGGGCACGGTCGACATGCCCACGCAGTCGCCGCCGATGATGCGGTAGAATTCATATTCCGCCGGAGTCTCGAATGTCGGACCGGTCACGCCTACATAGACGCCGTGCATCAGACGGATTCCCTTTTCCTCGGCGATTTTGTCGGCGAGAGCCATGAGTTCCTTGTCATAGGCATTGGTCATGGCGGGGAAACGGGTGCCGAGCTCATTGTAGTTCTTGCCGCGGAGAGGATTCTCGGGGAAAAGGTTGATGTGGTCGGTGATGGTCATGACATCGCCTACCACAAACTCCTTGTTCATGCCGCCCGAAGCGTTTGAAACAAAGAGTATTTCCACTCCGAGAGCCTTGAACACCCTTACAGGGAAGGTGACTTGCTTCATGTCATAGCCTTCGTAATAATGGAAGCGGCCCTGCATGGCGATGACTTTTTTGTCGCCGAGGCGTCCGAAGATGAGGTTCCCGCTGTGACCTTCTACGGTTGAAACCGGGAAATTGGGTATTTCGCTGTAGGGGATATATGTCTTATCCTCCATGTGGTCAACGATAGGACCGAGACCGGTACCGAGGATAATGGCAATTTTAGGCATTTCTGCTACTTTTGAGCGCAGAAAGTCGGCTGTCTGATTGATTTTTTCCAACATGATTTTTCGGTATTGATGATTTTTTAGATGGTCAGTGCCGCGACTGAAAGTCAAGGCACCCGGAGATTGGTTGCAAATAACCACTAAGTTTTAAACAAGCGTGAGTCACGTATTGTTTTTTCTACCCCGAGGGTGAAATCCGAGTCTCCTTGGTCGATAAATTCCACCTTTATAGGGATATAGAATATTTTGTCTTTGAGCTGATGCGGGAAATAAGGATTGTTGAGGAGACGCACGGCATCTTTCTCGGTAGTAATGATAAATTTCTGTTTTCCAGGGCGCTGGTCAAACTGCTGGGCTATTGACTCCATGTCGGAAGCCGTGAAATTGTGATGGTCAGGGAAGCGGCGGAGTTTCACTTTAGCCTTGTGGCGACGCAGATAGCGGGCAAACGGCTTCGGGTTAGCAACACCTGTCACCACCAGCAGCGATGTGTCGGGGCTTAGGGAGGAGAGGGTAGGGATGCTGTCAACCTCTGACGGGAATACCGGGACCAGATGACCATAGTTGAAACGTGAGAAGTAGAGCTTCTGGTAAGGGAACAGGTTGAGGTTCTCTTTAAAGATGCGGTACTGCATCGGTTTCATATCGGGCGGACATTTGGTCACAACCACTATTTCAGCACGGTTGAGGGCTGTCCTCGGTTCGCGCAGGCGGCCGTAGGGGAGCATCCTGTCGTTGAAAACCGGGCGGTTATACTCAGTGAGAACTATGGATACCGACGGTTTCACGTAGCGATGCTGGAACGCGTCGTCAAGTATAATCATGTTGATGCCCGGATTGATTTCCAACATTTTGCGTATGCCATCCACACGTTTCTCACATACAGCCACGGTGATTTCCGGACCATACTTGCGGTAAATCTGATACGACTCGTCGCCTATATCCTCAGGTCGTGACTGCGGAGTGGCGAGCACAAAGCCGCTTGTGGAGCGTTTGTAGCCACGTGAAAGCACACCTATATTATATTTGCCCATCAGAGACTCCACGATATACTCCACGTGTGGAGTTTTTCCGGTGCCCCCCATGGCAATGTTGCCTACAACCACCACAGGAATGTCGAACTCCTGCTGCTTGAGCATGCCGTAGTCAAACATTTTGCTGCGCACAGCCATCCCCAGCCCATATAATTTGGATATGGGATACAGGATTAGAGTGGATAGTAGTCGGTTGCGTGCCACTTATCAGGTTGTAGTGAGAAAATTCAGAAATTGATTATTACATGTTGATGGTTACGTAATCCATGCGGCACTGGAGGGTTGACATACCCTTTATGCGGTTGACGGTTTCGTAAATATCGGCGCATTCGCCAAGTTCATTCTTGATGATGCCTGCTTTGATGTCGGCGCCGGCTTCAACTATGGCGTCATACCATTTCGGCTTAAGTGTGGGATACTCAGTGATAGTATAGGTCTCCACGTTGAGTTCCTTTGCCATCTCTGCGATAGCCATGTCGAGACCGCCGAGCATGTCGACCAACCCGAGTTTCAATGCCTGCGCACCATCCCATACTCGACCCTCGGCAATCATTTTGATTGAGTCCTGAGACATTCCGCGACCTTCGGCGCAACGTGAAGTGAAGAGGTCATAACCTCTCTCCACGTAGCTCTGCATGGCTGCTTTCTGAGTCGGAGTCATAGGTTCCATGAGGGTGGGGAAATTGGCGTTGGGGTTAGTCTGCACAGTGCCGAGAGTAACACCGATTTTTTCAGTGACAAGCTTATTGGCGTTGGGGATTATCCCGAAAATACCTATTGAGCCGGTGAGAGTGGTGGGCTGGGCGAAAATCTTGTCGGCGCCACATGAGATGTAGTAACCTCCTGACGCGGCATAGTCGGCCATTGAGACATAGAACGGTTTGCCAGTGATGGCTTTGAATTGTTCGAGAGCTTCCCAGATTTGTTCTGACGCGAAAGCGCTGCCGCCACCGGAGTTGACATACATAATCAGACCGTCGATATCCTCGTTTTCGGTAAGGTCCATGATTTCAGGTACGAGCTTTGCAGCTACGATGCCTTCACCGTCATTGTCGGTGATATCGCCTGTGGCGTAGAGCACGGCGATGTTGGCGCCCTTGCCATTACCTTTCTTATTTACATCCTTATCCTTGCAGTAGGTAGCGGGGTCGATATAAGGGATATCGTCCACATCATCCTTCCCGGTAAGCGCCATGAGTTTCTCGTCGAATTCATGACGGTAGGTGAGGGCGTCAATCATCTTGTTGTCAAGATAAGTCTTCACATCGTCAGCGAATGTGAATCCGTTTGCCCACGCGTTTACGGTGTCGGGTGTCACCTTTCTGCCTTCGGCAATCTGAGTCTTGATAGCACCCCAGATGTTGTCGAGATACAATTGCTGCTGTTCGCGTGAGGCGTCGCTCATCTGACTGAGGAGGAAGGGTTCCACCGCGCTCTTGTAGGTTCCTACTTTCACCACCTGAGCTTCTACCCCAAGTTTGTCCATGAGGTTCTTGAAGTACATTGTTGTGGCCGAAAGACCGTGCACATCCACCTGTCCAATCGGATTGAGGAAAATACTGTCGGCTGTCGATGCGATATAGTAGTCACCCTGGGTGTATGAATCGGAGTAGGAGTAAATCCATTTTTCCGGAGCATCCTCCTTGAATTTTTTCAAAGCCTCCACTATAGCCTGGCGCTGTGCGGCACCTGCTGCCACGCCGTTGCAGTCAATCACGATTCCATCTATGCGGTCATCATCGGCAGCTGCGGTGATTGCACCGACGATATCATTCAGACCCTGGATTTCGGTTTTGTTGCCTTGGATGGCTGACATTATGTCGAGAGAACCGGGACGGTCGGAAATCTGACCGCTCAGGTTGAGCAGAAGCACAGAGCCTTTTTCAATTTTAGTGGTTGTAGAGCCGAGAGAGGATGCCATGGCAGCGCCGAGCACCACGAATACGCCTATGAAAGCGATGAATAGTGAAAACCATATTCCGGCGAGAGTGCCGAGAAAGGCGATGAAAAACTTTTTCATTCCAGTTTGTGATAAGTAACTCTTAAAAATTAGACGCTAATTTGTAGCCTTACAAAAGTACTACAAACCATTGTCAATAACAAATAAATCCATTGATTTTTTAATATATGTGTATATTTCCGGGTGTGTGAAATAGTGTGTCGGGATGAGTATTTGCGTGTGGAAAAGCAAAAATGATACTTTTTTAGCAAATATATGATAAAAAGAGTCAAATCTGCGGAAAAGTTTGCGCGATTTTGCAGCGGAATTGAAAATAATTTTTATCTTTGTGGTATCAGAAAAATTACCTGAAAAACTAAGCGAAAACTACCCTAAAGATACCAACCTGAATTGACCAATCAATCCCGATATGATTTGTGTCACTTAGTGTGAAATGAATAAGATAATAACCGAGATTACTCCTCTCTCAGAAAAGGATTGCTTTTATCTTGTTGACAGATATAAGGACCGATTCACATTTCCGGTGCATCGCCATGAGGAATATGAGCTTAACTTCCTGGCTAACTGCGACGGAGCGCGACGTGTGGTCGGCGATTCCATGGAGACGGTAGGTGAATATGACCTCGTGCTTATTGGCAACAACATAGAGCACGGATGGGAACAGCACCAATGTAACAACGACCGCATCCGTGAGATAACCATCCAGTTCTCTCACGACCTTTTCGGAGAATCTCTATTGGCGAAAACACAGCTTGCGTCTATACGCCGCATGTTGGAAATAAGCTCGAACGGTATTGTGTTCTCAAGCGGAAGTATCATGAAAGTGTTCAACCGCCTTGATAACCTCACAAAAATTGACTCCGGCTTCTACGGAATGATAGAGCTGATGGCTATCCTCTATGAACTTGCTGAAGAGGGTAACTACCGCAGACTTTCAAGTTCGTCGTTTGCCTCTCTCCGCCCCAACGGTGACAGCCGCCGGGTGCAGAAAGTTCAGGATTATATCAATCAGAACTATAAAGAAGATATCCGTCTTGGCGACCTTGCCGCCCTTGTGGGAATGACGCCAACGGCGTTCAGCCGCTTCTTCAAGCTGCGCACCGGAAGGTCTATCTCCGACTACGTGATAGACATACGTCTGGGGCATGCCACCCGACAGCTTGTCGACTCAACCACCTCCGTAGCTGAAATCTGTTACGAGTGCGGGTTCAACAATGTGTCGAATTTCAACCGTATCTTCAAGAAGAAGAAAGGAAATTCGCCCAAAGTATTCCGTGAAATTTACCAACATCATAAAATCCTTGTATGAAAATCAATTTCTTGCCCATTGTCGCTCTCGCCATGGCTTTTGCAGGGCTCGCGGCTTGTGGTTCCTCCTCCAAGACTGATGCCGGAGCGTCGCAGGAGGATTCCGTGTCAGTTTTTGTCTCTCCTCTTCATGTAGAGGGTACTGCGCTCCTCAATGCCAATGGTGACACAGTGGTGCTCAATGGTCCGTCGCTTGGCTGGCACTCCAACTGGGGTCGCTTCTATAATGAAGGTACTGTCAAAGCTCTTAAAGAGAAATGGGGTGCTAATATCACCCGTGCAGCCATCGGCGCACATAAGAGCGGTGACTGTGTGAATACCTACGATGTTGATTCGGCCAATGCCGTGAATCTTGCCATGAAGGTGATTGACGCTGCTATCGCCAATGATATGTATGTGATATGCGACTGGCATTCACATGAGAATACCCTCGAGGATGCCAAGAAGTTCTTCACTGTGATAACAGAGAAATATGGCGACACTCCAAATGTGCTTTATGAGATATGGAACGAACCTCTCGATATACCTTGGCAGGAGATTAAGGATTATGCCAACGAGCTGATTCCGGTGATTCGCAAGAATGCTCCCAATGCTGTGGTGATAGTCGGGACTCCCAAGTGGGACCAGGACGTGGATGTAGCGGCTGAGTCACCACTTGAAATGCCCAATCTTCTCTACTCACTCCATTATTATGCAGGAACACATAAGGACTGGAACCGCGATAAGGCTGAGCAGGCTATTGCTGCCGGATTGCCGCTGATTGTGTCGGAGTGTGGCTCTATGGACCATACCGGCGACGGACCCATCGACTATGAGTCATGGAAGGCTTGGATGGATTTTGCCGACAAGCATAACATTTCGGTGCTTATGTGGGATATAGCTGACAAAAATGAGACTTGCTCAATGATTGAAGCCACAGCATCGGACAACGGTATGGAATGGAAAGAAGAGGACCTCAAGGAATGGGCTAAGCTCGCGCGTAAGACCATAACTGAGCGTAACTCCAAATGAATTGTCTTCTAAGGCGACTTACTCAATAAAAAATAATCCGGTCCCCGGTTCATTATTAAAAATAATATCAATTCTAAGCTCAAAAAAGTATAATGAGTGCAAATATATTGACCAAATTAACCCTGTCGGCTTTGTTGATGTTTCCTCTCGCGGTCAATGCTGCTGTGGAGCTACCGGATATCATCAGCGATAACGCGGTGCTCCAGCAGAATTCCGATGTGAAACTGTGGGGATGGGCTAAGCCCGGTTCTGCTGTCACTGTCACCCCCTCGTGGGATGGCAGGGCATATACTGCGCAAGCCGATAAGAATTCAGGTCGATGGGAAGTGAAAGTGTCGACACCTGCAGCTTCCTTCGCTCCTTGCTCCGTGACTTTCAATGACGGTGACGGAGAGGTGAAGATTGACAATATTCTTATAGGAGAGGTCTGGTTCTGCTCCGGACAGTCAAACATGGAGATGCCTCTCCGTGGATTCTGGACACAACCGGTTGAAGGAGCGGCGCAGGCGATAGCCTACTCCGGGAAATATCCATCTATACGAATGGCTACTGTGCCTAAGCGGGCTGCCTACACTCCGCAGGAGCGTGTGGAGGGAAAATGGAAAGTCTCCAATCCACAGGATGCTGCTGAATTTTCGGCATTGGCATATTTCTTTGCACAGTCGCTCACTGACATGCTGAATGTCCCTGTAGGTATAATCAGCTGCGCTTATGGCGGCTCGAAAGTTGAAGGATGGATGCCTGAATGGAAACTTGACACCTATCCCGGCTGGGATATGGCTAAGGAGGAGAAAGACTCAACCATCAACGAGTGGGAACGCATAGGTGTGATGTACAATGCAATGCTGAAACCTGTGCTCGGCTACACTGTGAAAGGTTTCCTATGGAATCAGGGCGAGTCAAACGTAGGTCGTCATGAGGAATATCCCTCCCATCAGCGTGATATGGTTGAAATCTGGCGTGACGAATGGGGTCAGGGTGAGCTTCCGTTTTATTTCGTTGAGATTCCGGGATGGAAATATGGCAATGGCGACGAGACAGCAGCCGCGCTCTTCCGTGAATGTCAGCACAAAGCGGCTGAAATCACACCTAACAGTGGTATAGTATGCACTTCCGACCTTATCTATCCCTTTGAACTGGAGGATATACATGCCCGCAAGAAGAAAGAAATCGGTGAACGTCTCGCATTCATGGCCGCCAACCGTACTTATGGTCTCACTGGAGTCCCCGCCACATATCCTTCATATAAATCGGTGAAACTCGAGGGGGATAAGGCTGTAATCTCATTCAACAATGCGGACGCAGGTCTTAATCCGAATATGGTGCTTTCTGGATTTGAAGTGGCAGGTGAAGACCGGGTGTTTTATCCCGCCACAGCCACCGAGGACTGGAACGAGCACACCGTCACAGTCAGCAGCGATAAGGTGAAGGATATAAAAGCGGTGCGCTACTGCTTCAAGAACTTCGCCGTGGGTCAGGTGAAGGATATGTTCGGCATGCCGCTCATACCTTTCCGCACTGACAATTGGGAAAAATAGTCGCGGCTAACAAGACATATCGGAGTAATCTCCGGCTTTTAGACAGAAAAACCTTAACAATAGCAACATAGTTAACTATCATGCACAAGAAAATATTACTGCCTATGCTTTTTGCCGCTGCTGTGGTGACCGGAGTGACTGGCTCATGTTCCGGACAGAGTGGAGAAAGCGACAAACAGCCGAGTCCTTATGTGACAGTGCGCGACGGTGAGTTCTATATCGGAGATTCCGTCTACCGTTACGTCGGTACTAATTTCTGGTATGGGTCCATTCTTGCGTCCGAAGGTGAGGGTGGCGACCGCGAGCGTCTCGCTCAGGAACTTGACACCCTTCAGAGCATTGGCATCAACAACCTGCGCATCCTTGTGGGTGGCGACGGTGAAGAGGGACTTGCTTCCCACATTTCGCCAACTCTGCAGAAATCGCCCGGCGTCTATTCCGATACCCTTCTCCGTGGGCTCGACTATCTTCTGGCCGACCTTGAGAAGCGCGGCATGAAAGCTGTGCTCTATCTCAACAACGCTTGGGAATGGAGCGGCGGTTTCTCCACCTATCTTGAATGGGCCGGAGCCGGAAAAGCTGTCAATCCTGCCGATGCCGGATATCCCGCCTATATGGAATATGCCTCGAAGTTCGTGCGTAACGACTCTGCAAAAGCTTTGGCGGCTGACCATATCAGGAACGTAGTGGGACGTGTCAGCAGTGTGACCGGAAAACCTTACTCAGAGTCGCCTGCCATAATGGCTTGGCAAATCGCCAATGAGCCGAGAGCCTTCTCCGAGGAGAGCAAAGAGCCGTTTGCGCTTTGGATTGGCGAGACTGCGAAACTTATAAAGTCATTGGACCCCAACCATCTCGTATCGGTGGGTAGCGAAGGCTCATGGGGCTGTGAGAATGACATGTCGCTCTGGACACGCATCCATTCCTACCCTGAGGTCGACTATGCCACCATACATATATGGCCCTACAACTGGAGCTGGGTTTCAGAAAAGACAGTGGTCGATAGTCTCCCCGTGGCATGTCGCAACACCACTGACTACATCAACGCCCACCACACCGCCCTCGCCAAAGCGCTTGTCAAGGATGAGGAGTCATGGTCAAAGCCTATAGTGCTTGAGGAGTTTGGCTATCCCCGCGACAACATGGCAATTGAGCCGGGTTCATCTGTGAGTGCCCGCGACAGCTACTATCGCCATGTGTTTACCGAGGTAGTGAACGGAGGTAAACTTGCCGGCGTCAACTTCTGGGGGTGGGGCGGTCTTGCAAATCCTGCACACGCCACCTGGCAACCGGGTGATGACTATACCGGTGACCCCGCACAGGAAGCCCAGGGACTCAACTCTGTGTTTGCTTCCGATTCCACCACCATCGCTCTGATAAAGGAGATGGCGACAAGAAAAAGATAAAAAAGTATAAGTCCTAATCGTTTGACACTTATATGACTTGTTTCGATAGAGCTCAAAAGGGTCTCTGATGGCAAAATCAGCCCATATAAGAGCGATAGGATTCTACTACCTGACATCAATTCGCGCAAATATCTTCACATAAATATGTCATTCCTGCCGGCTGTGACGTAGGGCTTTGTGTAGGAATGATAAAAAAGTGACAGTTTATTGACTTATTTTGCTCTTTGCAAGATAGTATCACTACGGGATAAAAAAGTACCATACAAAGTCAAGACATTGCGTTAATTTTGCGAAAGATAACCAACCATAAAAACATAAAAAATACAATAACCCTATGCTTTTTACCTAAAGTAACAAGAATAAAAACAGAAAAAATCTATCTATTACCTTAAAATTGCAATAATGAAAAGTAAAATCTTTGACCTGAGGGGTCTGATGACGGCATTCCTGCTGTGCTTTATGCTCACAGCTTTTGCTCAGACTACCGTGAAAGGTGTGGTGCTTGATAAGTCGGGCGAACCGCTTATCGGTGCTACAGTGCAAGAGAAAGGCAACACCGCCAATGGTACGGCAACGGACTTTGACGGTAACTTCACCATCACCGTGAAGTCAGCCAAAGCCGTTCTCGTAGTATCTTATGTAGGCATGACCACTCAGGACGTGCCTCTTAACGGACGCACCAACGTGACTGTCACTCTCGAGGAAAACTCAGAAATCCTCGATGAAGTAGTGGTGGTCGGTTATGGTACCCAGCGCAAATCGGACATTACCGGTTCGGTAGCTTCGATTTCAGAAGACCAGATGAAACAGACCATCGTCACCAATGCTGACCAGATGCTTCAGGGTAAGGTGGCCGGTGTGCAGGTGACTCAGAACTCGGGCGCTCCCGGCGGTGCTACTTCAGTGCGCATCCGTGGTGCAAGCTCACTCAACTCTTCCAACGAACCTCTCTATGTGATCGACGGTGTGCCCATGAGCGGCACCAACTCAGTGCAGGGTTTCGACTGGATGGGCGGCTCCAACGGCCAGACCACCGTCAATCCTCTCGCAGCCATCGCCCCCTCCGACATTGTGAGCATCGACGTGCTCAAGGATGCCTCGGCCTGTGCCATCTATGGTGCCGCGGGTGCCAACGGTGTAGTGCTTGTCACCACCCGCCGCGGTTCCGCAGGACACACCAACATCACCTACGACGGTTACGTGGCCTGGCAGCAGGTAGCGAAGAAACTCGACATGATGGACCTCCGCGAATATGCGCTGTATCAGCAGCAGCTTCTTGCCGATGGCGTGCTCAACAGTGGCAATTTCGACGATACTTATAGTGACATCTCCCTTCTTGGCAAGGGTACCGACTGGCAGGATGAAATCTTCCGCACAGCGTTCATGCAGAGCCATCAGGTGAGCGTGACCGGCGGTAACGACAAGACTGTCTTCGCCATGAGCGGCGGCTGGATGAAGCAGGAAGGTACCATGATCGGTTCCGACTTCACCCGCTTCAACACCCGCTTCAACATCGACAACAACTTCACCAAGTGGCTCAAGGTGGGCGGTGCTCTTGCCTACACCCGCACCGACGAGACCATCACCCGTAACGACGGTTCTGACGGTGTAATCATGCAGGCCATGACCATGATGCCCTCTGTGCCCGTGCGTGACTTCGAAGGTAACTGGGCTGGTCCCAACACCGTGAACGGTGCGTCAACATGGAACCCCGTTGCTCTTGCCCTTATGACCAACAACACTCTTCTTCGTCAGAAAGTGAACGGTAACTTCTATGTAAGTGCTGACTTCCTCAAGCATTTTACTTTCCGTGCTGAATATGCGTTTGATGCTTCACAGAATCAGAACAAGTCATTCATCCCCACCTATAAATTCGGTCTGGTATCAAATGACGTGAACCAGATGATGCAGCGTGAGGAGCACAACTTCTTCTGGATGCAGAAAGACTACATCACATATAATCAGAAATTCCTTGACAAGCACGATGTGACCGTGATGGCCGGTTTCGAGGCTTCAAAAGGCTCATGGAACGGCACCACTATCATCAAGCAGAACTTCTCATCCGACAACATCCATATAATGGGTGAGGACGGTACTTTCGTATCAAACACCGGTTGGGCTGATTCAAACTCTTCCGCTTCAGTGTTTGCCCGACTCAACTACGGCTTCGACAACCGCTATTTGCTCACCGCAACAGTACGTCGCGACGGTTCAAGCAAGTTCGGTTCAAACAACAAGTGGGGTACTTTCCCGTCAGTGGCACTCGCTTGGCGCGCACAGCAGGAAAAGTTCCTTCAGGATGTGACCTGGCTCGACAACCTCAAGCTCCGTCTCGGTTACGGTAAGGTTGGTAACTCAAACATCGACACCTATCTCTACGGTTCTGCTCTCCAGACTATGCTTACTCCCGGCGGTACCGCCTATATCCCCTCCAACCTCTCCAACCCCAACCTCAAATGGGAGGCTTCAGAGCAATATAACGTCGGCCTCGACTTCGCGGCCTTCAACAACCGCCTTGAGATCACTGTGGATGCCTATCACAAGCAGACCCAGGACCTCCTGATGCAGACTTTCGTTCCCTCTCACATCGGCTCCAACTCATGGGGCGAGATCAATACCCCCTGGGCAAATATCGGCAAGACCCGCAACGTCGGTGTCGACCTTCAGATCAATGCCCGTCCTGTCGTGACAAAAGATTTCCTCTGGAACAGCTCGCTGAGCCTCTCGCACAACCGCAACAAGATTGTGGCTCTCAACGATGACTCACAGCGCATCTATGGCAACGTAGACTGGTACGCTCCATTCCAGACTGTTACTATGTTTGCAGTAGGTCAGCCTATGGGTGTATTCTACGGCTATGAGACAGAAGGTCTTTTCGAAAATGAAGCTGATATAGTAGGTCATGCCACACAGACCGGCGGCTCTGCACCTTACTCCAACAAAATCGACAAGGTGTCGGGCGCATGGATCGGCGACCTCAAGTTCGTTGACCAGAACGGCGACGGTGTCATCAACGACGACGACCAGAAGGTAATCGGCGACCCGAACCCCGACTTCACTTTCGGCTTCACCAACACCTTTACCTTTAAGGATTTCGAGCTCAACATCGGTCTCACCGGTCAGGTAGGCGGCGACATCCTCAACTGGGCCCGCTACCGCACCGAAGGTCTCAGCTCAATCTGGGATAGCCAGGCTGTCAGTGTACTCGACCGTGCTCAGGCTGTGAAAATCGACCCCAACGGTGGCGATGATATCTCAAACCTTCAGTTGGCTCCCGGACACAACGGTATACCTCGTTTCTCCAACCTTGACTCAAACGGCAACCAGCGTATGAGCGACCGTTGGATTGAGGACGCCACTTATCTGCGCATCCAGAACATCTCACTCAGCTACAACCTCCCACGAAGTGGGCAAAGAAGGCTTTCCTCCAGAATGCCAAGATCTATGTCAACGTCCAGAACGTCTATACTTTCACAAAGTACAGCGGCTATGACCCTGAAATCGGTGCCTTCAACCAGAGCTCGCTCTTGCAGAACATCGACCGCGGCCGCTATCCCACGCCCCGCACCTACACGCTCGGTCTTAACCTCTCTTTCTAATAACATATCCTATTGACACAGAAAATGAAAAATATATTCAAAACCACTGCGGTTGCCATGGTGCTCGGAGGTTCACTCGTTTCCTGCAACGACTTCCTCACCATCGACCCTGTCGACAAGCCTGTGCTGGAGACATTCTATACGAGCCCGGAGAATCTCCGGAGCACCACCATGGCCCTTTACGCGGCCAAGACGTGGAGCAACTTCCACATGAATTTCCAGTGGAAAATGGATATGATCAACGGTGATATGTTCTACACCTACGGTGAGGAGGGTCAGTGGTATTTCGGAACCTACACTTCCGTCAATCCCTATCTCAACGAGGGATGGAAAGGTCTCTACAATGTGATCCTTACCGCCAACAGCATCATCCATGACATCGTGCCCGTCTGTGGCGGCACCATCACCCAGGCCGACATCGACCAGGCCATCGGAGAGGCCCGCGCCTTCCGCGGATACTGCCACTATATGCTTGCTGAGGTGTGGCATGACGTGCCTGTTATCGAGAACAACTCTGCCATGATCACCGGTGGCAACCTCGACGTGCCCCGCAACACTCAGGCAAGTGTCTATCGTTTCGCCATGGAGGACCTCGACTTCGCTGTGGAGAATCTTCCCGAATCCGACAAGGATGCTTACCGTCTCGACAAGCGCAAAGCCCGCGCACTCCGTGCCAAGCTCGCCGTGACAATGGCTTCACACTCTGATTATGGCTATGACCGTGCTGCTCTTTATGCAAAGGCTGCTGAGGATGCTCTCTATGTAATCGAGAACACCACTGCACTCACCGATATTGACTTCTCGACCCTCTTCGATGTGGAGAGCAACAATGGTCCTGAGTCAATACTTGCCATCCAGTGTGGTGTGCTCGGCTATTCCTACGGCAATGCCCGCAATGTGGCCTGGAGCCGTTCGAGCGTGATCGCCGACCAGACCTGGGGTGCAGGCAAAGGCCCCACCATCTCTCTGCAGAAGATGTATGACAGAAACGACAAACGCCGCATGTGGACAATAATGACCAACGGCGACTATTATTCAATGCTCAACCGCGCCGGTGGCGGCTATACTTATCAGTATGTGAGTCGTGATCCCAACGGAGATGTGCTTGAAGACAGAAACGAGATGCTCGCGCATGTCAAGAAATATATCATCGGCAAGGCTGCCGACTGCGACGGAAATGTGGGTATCAACCAGGATGCCGCCAACAATATCTATCTGATGCGTCTGGCCGATGTATATCTCACATATGTGGAGGCCAAGATGGGCACCAACAGCTCGACTTCCGACCCCATGGCGATGAAGTATTACAACATGGTGCGCCAGCGTGCCGGTATTGCTGAGGCTTCTTCAGTGACTTACATTGAGCTTCTCAAGGAGCGTCGCCGAGAGCTCGCGTTCGAGAGCCAGACATGGTTTGACACCCAGCGCTACCGCTACCGCGAAGGCAATCAGGCAGCCCTCGCTCTTCTTAACTCAGGTTATGAGACCGGTTTCAACCGTGCCGCAATGTTCGTGCCCGACTATGCCAATTATCCCAACATCGACTCATCAAATGAGAACAACCGTGACATCTATCTCATTGTCGATTCGAAAGATGCTGGTGCGCAGTATGACCAGATTATCATAGGTGAATCTGCATTTGTAGCTCCTATCCCCGCAGCTGTATCCAGCAGTTCACCTGCTCTCAGCGCTGCCCCTGTGGATTATTATGGCGGTTCATCGGCCGAGTAAAACAGTAAAATGTAAAAACATCAAGTAAGAATCATCATGAAAAATATATTCAGATATACATTCATGGCTGCGGTAACCATGGCGTCTGCCTTCACCCTCGCATCATGCTCCGACGAGACTGATGCGGAGAAGGACAAGGGCTCTACCCCGGTCATCAAATATGCCCGCTCATGCAATATTGACCAGGCTGACTCACTCATCGTGAGCGCGGCTCTCGGCACTCGTCTCGCATTTGTCGGCGACAATCTCGGCGATGTTCAGCAGGTTTGGTTCAATGACCAGAAAGCCAAACTGAACCCCACCATGGTGACAAGCCACACCATTATCGTTGATATCCCCGGAAATATCCCCGGAGAGGTTAACAATATTGCCCGCTTCATCACTTCAAGCGGCGTTGAGGTGGAATATCCCTTCAATGTCACCGTGCCTGCTCCCCGCATCGACAACATGACATGTGAGTATGCTCATGCAGGTGACATTGTGACAATCAACGGTGCTTACTTCGCTGACGACCCCAATGTGCCCCTTACTGTGACATTCCCCGGCGGTATTCCTGCTTCAATCAAGAAAATCACTCAGGAAGCTCTTGAGGTTGAGGTACCCGAAGGTGCTGTGGAAGGTCCTATCACTGTCGCTTCTATCTACGGTGAAGGTGAGAGCGGTTTCCACTACATGGATACACGCGGTATGATGTTTGACTTTGACGGTCTTACCGGTCTTACCAACCACGGTTGGCACAACATGCCTGTTGAGGATGACGGAACCGGTATCAGCGGCAACTACGTGCGTCTCGGCGACGGCGCCACCACTCTTGCAGGCAAGGATGCCTGGGATGATGGTAACTTCTCGTTTGAGTACTGGGCAGGTAGCTGGAACACTCCCACTGACTATCCCGACCGCGAAGGTGTACGTCTGTTCGACATTGTGGATTTCTCCGACTACAACAATATGAGCATCAAGTTTGAGCTCTGCATCCCCTCAAGCGCAGCTTGGCAGGCTTGTGCCATGCAGATTATCTTTGCCGGTACCGACAAGGTGAGCATGGGTAACGCAGGTACTGACATCTATGGCAACACCGTGGCTGGATGTAACAACTCTTACTTCCAGAACACATCTGCACGTGGTCTCTGGACCCCCTGGACTGCTACTCAGGCTTATCATACCGATGGCAAATGGATTACAGTGACTCTTCCCATCAAGGACTTCATCTATGCAAGTGACGGTTCGGGTGCCACTTCATTCCTCTCAAGCGCTGCTGACTTCGCAAGCCTCCAGATATTCCTCTGGAACGGTGGTGTGGAAGGTGTGGATTGTACACCGATGCTTAAGATTGATAACATCAGAGCGGTTAAAAACTAATTGTCAACACGGTAAAAATATAGCAAAACAATGAAAAAGATATTTAACTTAACAAGTTTGCTCGCGCTTTGCATGGCGTTGATGCTGCCGGCGTTGACATCATGTGATGATAACGACGACTTCAACACCCAGCAGTATAAGGGTGGTGTGAACCTGAACGTATGGGGACCGCGACCGGTTGCCCGTGGCGGTGAACTCCGTTTCCTCGGTTCAGGTATGGACCAGATTTCCTCAATCACCCTTCCCGGCTCGGGTGATGTGACCGACATAAAGGTCATTTCTCCCGAGGAAATACGCATCACTGTTCCTCAGGATGCTGAGCCCGGATATGTGGTGCTTCACCACGCGAAGGGTGAAATCAAATCAATCACCGAACTTTCATTCACCGAGCCTATCTCACTCGATGAAATAAGCCCGATGACCGTGAAACCCGGTCAGACTCTCGCTCTCCGTGGCGATTACCTCAACCTGATTGAAGAGGTGATTTTCACTGACGAGGTTGTGGTTGAAAAGGCTGATTTCATCTCTCAGACACGTTACGAAATCACTCTTACCGTGCCTGCCGAAGCTCAGTCTGGTCAGGTTATCATCAGTGATGGTGCTGAACCTCTCCCCAACTGGATTTACTCTGAGGATGAAATCAATGTGGTGCTCCCCTCTGTAGAAAAGGTAGCTGACCTTTCAGGTGCTAAGCCTGGCGAGACTGTCACCTTTACTGTGGCTGACATTGACCTTGTGAAAAAGGTTGAGATGCCAAACGGCGATGAAGTGGAATTTACTGTCAACGAGGATAAGCTCTCGTTCGTGCTCCCCGCTAACGTTACTGACGGTACAGTGTGCATGATTCCTGCATCAGGTGTCAAGGTTGCCATCGCTACTATCGGTGTGGCTCTCCCCGCAGAAGTTGTTGCTGAACCCGGTTCAGATATCTGGAGCGGCGATGTGATTAAGTTCAAGGGTGTGAACATGGAACTTGTGACTGAAATCAACTTCCCCAACGTGGAGGAAGCAGTGAAACCAGCCACCCAGTCGGCCACTGAGCTTACCGTGACTGTTCCCGAAGGAACTCAAAGTGGTAATGCTGTGCTCCACACCGCTTCTGGTGCGGCTGTTGAAGTTGCCATCGCGACTATCAAGCCTGAGGCTGTGGCATACAATCCTGTGCCTGCGGCTCTTGCTGCCGAAGTGAAAGTGTCGGGTAAGAATCTCCAGCATGTAGCTTCAATCACCTTTGGTGGTACTGCATCGGTTGAGGTCAGCAACCCCTCTGCAACTGAATTTGCAGTGATAGTTCCCGCAACTCTTTCTGCCGGTACAAACAGTGTTTCTCTTACCCTCACCAATGGTGAGACCGTAGAGCTCCCTGAAATCGAATTCAACGCTCCTGAGTGTGCTTACGCGACAGAGCTTCCTGCTGCCGATGCTGAAATCAATGCCGGCGAGACATTCGTTGTATCAATTGCCAATGCCGACAAGCTCACTGGCGTACAGGTCAACGGAAATGCCGTGCAGTATATTCTCAATGGTGACCGCCTGATTATACAGGTACCTGAATCGGCCGGTAAGTCATCAACATTCACCCTCGTATCGTCCAACGGTACTATCACTTACAATATCGAAGTGATTCCCGCAACTCATGTCGAGAATGTGATTTTCAACGAAATCCGCGACCTTGGCAGCTGGACCGGTGAAGGTGATGGTGGCGCATTCCGCCTCTATAAGAGTGCGTTTGAAGGTGTTCCTGCCGGTGCCCTTCTCGTGTTCCACATCGCTCCCTACGCATACACTCAGATTCAGGTTAATGACGCCAACTGGGGTCAGATGGATATGCTTCAGCCCGACATGACAGCTACAACAGCTGAATTTGTCCTCACAGCTGATGTCCTCAACCGTATTCTCACCACCGAGGACGGTTGGTCAGAGACCGCTATGGTTATCCAGGGCGAAGGTACTGTGATAAGCAAGGTACACATCGAATGGGAAAATTCTCTTGAGACTGTGATTTGGGATGCCGGTTGGACTTGTTCTGGCTGGGGTGGCAATCAGGACCTCGCATGGGGTGGCTATGACTGGTCATCAGTGAAGCCCGGCTCAACCCTTCGCCTTTATACTACTTCAACTGTAGGTGATGAATGGTGGTGTATCTCACTGCGTCACGGCGACGGTTGGGGCAATCTTCCCGACCCAATCCCCGGTCAGTATGACAATCCTGCAAGTCCCCTTGAAGTTGTGCTTACTGCCAATGTGCTTGAGGATTTGGTGGCTAACGGAGGTCTCGTGATTACCGGTAGTGAATATTACCTGAATAAAGTGACCATCGAATAAAATATTTAGCTCATTTGGAAGGGCGGGGGAGCGGTGCTCTCCGTTCCCCCCGCCACTCCTAAATATACAGAAAGAAAAATGAACAAATTAAAATATATTCTTGGTACAGCTTTGGTCGGTTGCGCTCTCGTTGCCTGCGATGATGACCACGAACCGGACTGGACCACAACCCAGCCGTTTGATGTGACTGTAAGCTCCGTGTCAATTCAGGAAGGAGCTATAGTTGATGTGGAACTCGGTAGTATCGAAGTTGTGTACAGCACGGATGTGGCAATCAACTCGCTTGTCGATATCACCATCACCAACTCAAAGATTGACTCAATCAAAGTGAAGGATGGCAACACTGTGGTGTCTTACTTCAAACTGTCAAAAGGTAAGAATTATACCTTCAATATCCCCGCACGCGGTGTGGCAGGTGTAGGTTCCAAGACTTTCGCTCCCGAAGTGACTGTCAACTTCGCCACCGACCGTTCTCATCTTACCGATGTGTCGCTCGTGACCCGCTCTCTCATCAATGCCAATGCAACCTCTCAGGCTAAGGCTGTCTACAATATGCTTCTCAGCAATTATGGTGAAAAGCAACTCTCAGGTGCCATGGGTGAAGTGGCTTGGGGCACTGGTTTCTGTGACCTCATCAAGCAGACCTCAGGCAAATTCCCTGCAATCGTAGGTTTCGACTATATCCATCTCGCTTCATCTCCTGCCAACTGGATTGACTACGGTGACATCACTCCCGTCAAGACTGTCTGGGACGCAGGTAGTATCCCCGCCATGACTTGGCACTGGAATGTGCCCAAGAGCAAGCCCGGCACCACCACTCTCTGGACCGGTGAGCAGGCTATGCCCGGCGATTGGTCAGGTTTCATTCAGCTTAACGATGATGATGCCAAGGCTAAGTTAGGCAACGTTGTGGTAGGAACTGTAATTACAGTGAAGACCAAGGATGTGGCTGCAGGCGCACAGGGTTCCGTGAAGAACGGTTCTACTTGGGGCGGTCTCACTTCTGACCTTGAATACTTCGATATAACCGGCGACTACACCGTCACAGTGACCGCTCCGATGGTTGCTGACATCAAGGACAACGGTATCATCATCTCAGGTCATGACTATGTGGTGACTGAGGTGTCAATCACCAACCCTGCAGGAAATGATGTGGGCTACGATGCTTCATCTGATGTATTCTCTGCTGCCAACGTACTCGTGGAGGGCAGCTGGGAGAATCAGGTTGCCACCGCCGACGTGAATAAACTTGCAGGTTATCTCAAGCTTCTCCAGGATGCGAATATCCCTGTGCTCTGGCGCCCCTTCCATGAGGCTGCCGGCGACTACACCTGGGGTGCATGGTTCTGGTGGGGCAATTCCGGTCCGGAAGTAACCCGTCAGCTCTGGGACTGGCTCTATGAGAAGCTTACAGTAGAGCATGGACTCAACAATCTTATCTGGGTATGGACCGTGCAGACGAGCGATGAGGGTAAACTTGCTGATATGTCAAAAATCCGTGCCGCTTATCCCGGCGATGATAAGGTTGACATGGTAGGTACCGACCTTTATGTTGAGTCTCTCACCAACCAGACCGCTCAGTTCGAGACACTCTACAACCTCGTGAACGGAAAGAAGATTGTGGCTCTTACAGAATGCGGCAACCTGATTGACGTTGAAAGCGCCTATATCGACGGTGCTCTCTGGAGCTTCTTCATGGGCTGGTATGAGCAGAACGACAACGGTCCTGCATTTATCCAGTGGAACCAGGGTAATGAATGGTCTACTGTGCTCAACAATCCTCTCGTACTCAATCAGGGTGATTTCAAACTCTAAGAAATCCTATCTCTGATTTCCTGACTCCGAAGGAATAGATAAAAGCTGACTATATCAGAGGGGTATCAAAACCTCAACATATTGTTAACATTTTGATACCCCTTTTATATTTCGCTGACTTTTGAATATCAAAATGAAAGCAGGAAATTAGCTATCTTTGTATATCTATTCCACTATACTAACAATTAAAGAATTTACAGATGAAATACGGCTATTTCGACGACCTCGCTCGTGAATATGTGATCACCGAACCCCGCACTCCGTGGCCCTGGATAAACTATCTCGGCAATAAAGATTTCTTTTCACTGATATCCAATTCGGCCGGTGGCTACAGCTTCTATAAGGACGCTAAATTCCGCCGTCTCACACGCTACCGCTACAACGGAGTGCCCATGGATGCCGGCGGCCGCTATTTCTACATCAAGGATGGCGACACCGTCTGGAATCCCGGATGGAAACCCACCAAAACACCTCTCGACTCCTACGAATGCCGCCACGGCATGAACTACACCATCATCACCGGCGAGAAAAACGGACTTGAGGCCAAGGTGCTCTTTTTTCGTGCCGCTCGACACTCATGCCGAGATTGCAAAACTCACCCTCACCAACAAGAGCGACAAGGAAAAGACTTTCAAACTATTCTCCTTCATGGAGTGGTGTCTTTGGAACGCCGCCACGGATATGGAAAATTTCCAACGCAATTTCTCTACCGGAGAGGTGGAGATAGACGGCTCTACCATCTATCACAAGACCGAATACAAGGAGCGTCGCAATCATTACGCATTTTATACCGTCAATCAGCCCGTGGACGGTTTCGACACCGACCGCGAGACTTTCATCGGACTCTATAACGGCTTTGACGAACCGCAGGCTGTGCTCGATGGCAAGCCCCGCAACTCCGTGGCCCACGGATGGTCGCCCATAGCCTCACATTACCTCGAAATCACCCTGCAGCCCGGCGAGAGCCGCGACCTCGTGTTCATGCTCGGCTATGTGGAGAATCCACAGGAAGAGAAGTGGGAATCAAAGGGTGTCATCAACAAGACCCGTGCCAGCGAGATGATGCAGCGCTTTGACACTCCCGAAAAGGTCGACAAGGCTTTCAATGAACTCCGTGCCTACTGGGACGACCTGCTCGACCGCTTCACCGTTTCTACAGGCGACGAGCGCCTCGACCGCATGGTCAACATCTGGAACCAGTATCAGTGCATGATCACCTTCTGCTTCTCGCGCTCGGCATCGTTCTTCGAGAGCGGCATAGGCCGCGGCATGGGATTCCGCGACTCCAACCAGGACCTCGTGGGCTTCGTGCACCAGATTCCGGCCCGTGCCCGCGAGCGCATCATCGACATTGCCTCAACCCAGTTCCCCGACGGCGGCTGCTATCATCAGTATCAGCCTCTCACCAAACGTGGCAACAACGACATTGGCGGCGGGTTCAACGACGACCCCATGTGGCTCATATTCGGAACTATAGCCTATATCAAGGAGAGCGGGCGATTTCTCCATCCTCGACGAGCCTGTGCCATTTGACAATCAGCCCGGCTCGGAGGTGCCTCTGATGGAACATCTCAGGGTGTCGTTTGACCATGTCATCAACAATCTCGGTCCTCACGGACTTCCTCTGATCGGACGTGCCGACTGGAACGACTGCCTCAATCTCAACTGTTTCTCCGATGATCCCAACGAGTCTTTCCAGACCACTGAGAACAAATCGGAGGGTTCGAAGGCCGAATCTCTTATGATAGCCGGACAGTTTGTAATATATGGTCAGGACTATGTGAACCTCTGTCGTCATCTCGGACTCAACGAAGAGGCTGAAAGAGCTCAGAAATATGTCGACGAGATGATTGAGGCTGTCAAACAGCATGGCTGGGATGGCGAGTGGTTCCTTCGCGCTTACGATTTCTATGGCAACAAGGTGGGCTCACACGAGAACAAGGAGGGTAAAATCTTCATTGAATCGCAAGGTTGGTGCACCATGGCAGGAATCGGTTTGGAGGAAGGGCTCGTGAAGCAGTCTCTCGATTCTGTAAAGGAGCGTCTGGACTGCGAGCATGGAATTGTGCTCAACAACCCGGCATTCACCGAGTATGTGATGGAGTACGGAGAGATCTCCACCTATCCCGCCGGCTACAAGGAGAATGCCGGTATATTCGCCCACAATAACCCGTGGGTGATTATCGGTGAGACCGTGCTCGGACGCGGTGACCGCGCGTGGGAGTATTACCGTAAAATATGTCCCGCTTATCTTGAAGATAAGAGCGATCTCCACAAAGTGGAACCCTACGTATACTGCCAGATGACAGCGGGAAAGGATGCCGCAAAGCCGGGTGAGGCAAAGAACTCATGGCTCACCGGTACTGCTGCCTGGAACTGGTATGCCATCACTCAGTTTATTCTCGGCATCAAGCCCGGATACGATGGTCTCGAAATCAATCCGTGCGTTCCCAAGGATTGGGACGGTTATGAGGTGAACCGCAAGTTCCGTGGTGCCGATTACAAAATCACCGTTAAGAATCCTTCGCACGTAAACGGAGGTGTGAAATCGCTACTCCTCAATGGCGAACCTATCGAAGGTAACATTGTGCCCATGCAGCCGGCCGGTTCGGTTAATGAGGTGGAAGTCACCCTCGGCTGAACGGTCAGTAACATTAAAAAATATCATAACACAGACATAAATCACTCATGAATCTTAACTTATTACCACTTGTGGCTGCTATGGCGTTGGTGTCATGCGGCGGTAACAAGTCAACCACTTCTCAGGAATCAGTTGCAGCTGATACCGTCACTCCCGCGCAGGGGCTTATAGCACAGCTTGATTCTGTGGTAAAATCCGGACATTTTTATTTCGGACATCATGACGATACCGCTTATGGTCATACATGGAAATACGTTGAAGGTAATTCTGATGTCAAGGCTGTCACCGGTGAGTATCCCGGTCTGATGAACTGGGACCTCGGTATGATTGAGGTCGACTCAGCGAAGAATCTCGACGGAGTCCCCTTTGAATTCATCGCTTCAGAGATAGCCAAGCAGAATGCACGTGGAGGTGTGAATGCCATAAGCTGGCATCCGCTCAACCCCATCACAAGGGGCAATTCCTGGGATGTCTCTGCTTCACCTCTGCATGAAATTGAGGGCAATGCCGCTCTTGCCGACACCATGAATGTATGGATAGAGCGTGCTGCCACCTTTGTGGCATCACTCAAGGATGCTGATGGCAATCCAATCCCGGTGATTTTCCGTCCTTGGCATGAAAATTCAGGTTCATGGTTCTGGTGGGGTGCTGGCAATGCAACTCCTCAGGAGTATATTGACCTCTGGAAACGTACCCGCAAGATATTTGATGAAAAAGGTATCGACAATGTAGTGTGGGCTTACTCCCCCGACAAAGACCTTACACGTGAACAGTATTTCCTCACCTATCCGGGCGATGAATATGTTGACATACTGGGTACCGATATCTATCATTTTGATGGAGCCAAAGGCAACGAGCAGTATATATCGCGTGTGAAGGCTCAGATGCCGTTTGTGGTCGAGGAGGCTAAGAAACGTGGCAAAGTGGCTGCCTTCACAGAGACCGGTCTTGAGGGTCTGCCCATGAACGACTGGTATATGAACGTGCTTCTCCCCGCCATCAAGGATCTTCCGATAGCCTATGTGTGTGTATGGAGAAACGCCCGCGAGCAGGACAAAGCAGGACATTTCTATGTCCCCTATCCCGGACATCCCGCGGAGGCAGACTTCAAGGCTTTCCATGACAATTCAAATGCCATATTTGTGAAATAATTCCCTATATATCCGTAAATCCCTTTAGCTCAGAACGCTAATAAGTAACAAAATATCAATGAATACTTTCGAATATCGTAAGAATCTTATCCTCGCCCGTTATGAGGAACTGGTGACTCGTCCCAACATAGCCATTGAAGGCAACGGTGTCTATAACCGTTATGTAAATCCCGTTATCACAGCTGAGATGGTGCCTCCATATTGGAAATATGATTTCAATCCCGACACCAATCCCTACTTCATGGAGCGCATAGGATGCAATGCCACTCTCAACTCAGGTGCTATCAAATGGAATGACAAGTATCTTCTTGTGGTACGTGTTGAGGGTAGTGACCGTAAATCGTTTTTTGCGGTAGCCGAAAGTCCCAACGGAATCGACAATTTCCGTTTCCGTCCCCATCCCATCACTCTCCCCGATACCGAGGACCCTGCTACCAATGTTTATGATATGCGACTCACTGCCCATGAGGATGGCTGGATTTACGGTCTCTTCTGCGTGGAGCGTCACGATGACTCGCAGCCAGGCGACCTCTCAGCTGCCACTGCCGCCTGTGGTATAGCCCGCACCAAGGACCTCGAGAACTGGGAGCGTCTCCCTGACCTCAAGAGCAAATCACAGCAGCGCAACGTGGTGCTTCATCCCGAATTTGTGATGGCAAATATGCTCTTTACACCCGCCCGCAGGACGGTTTCATCGACACCGGTAGCGGCGGCGGCATCGGCTGGGCTCTCATCGACGATATCTGCTGCGCCGAAGTGAAGGAGGAGACAATCATCGACCCGCGTTACTACCATACCATCAAGGAGGTGAAGAACGGCGAGGGCCCTCATCCCATCAAGACCCCCAAAGGATGGCTGCATCTTGCTCATGGAGTGCGCGCCACAGCCGACGGTTTGCGTTATGTGCTCTATCTCTACATGACTTCGCTTGAGGAGCCCTGGAAGAAGATTGCATCTCCCGGCGGTTATTTCATGGCTCCGGTGGGTGAGGAATATATCGGCGATGTGATGAACGTGCTCTTCACCAACGGCTGGATTGCTGACGAGGACGGCAAGGTGTTCATCTACTACGCTTCATCCGACACCCGCATGCACGTTGCCACATCTACCGTTGACCAGCTTGTGGATTACTGCATGAACACTCCGCAGGACGGTCTGACCACCACAGAGTCGGTAAAGACTCTCAACTCGCTGATTGACCGCAATCTCGCGATAATCGGCAAATAAAATAAAGAACTATTCGTGAGGAGGTTGACTTGTTGATGATGATACAAGTCGGCTTCCTCATATATCTTATAACTTATCTTACAATCTAAACCTAAAAAATGGCTCCTTTAAGCGAAAAAATCGGTTATGGGTTTGGTGATATGGCATCGTCCATGTTCTGGAAGGTGTTCAGTTATTATCTCCCGTTTTTCTATGCCAATGTGTTTGGTATCAGTCTGATTGATACCGGTGTGCTTCTGTTGGTCACACGAATTTGGGATGCAGTCAGCGACCCCATGATGGGTATTGTGGCTGACCGTACCAAAACCCGCTGGGGTAAATACCGCCCCTACCTGCTCTGGGTGGCTGCCCCATTCTCAATCTGCGGAATTCTGTTGTTTACCACTCCCGAATGGGGATATGCTGCTAAATTGGTGTGGGCATACGTTACCTACATACTCATGATGACCGTCTACACCGGTATCAACGTGCCCTACGGTGCCATGCTTGGCGTTATGACCGATAACTCACAGGAAAAGACCGTCTTCTCATCATTCCGCATGTTCTTCGCTTACGGAGGTTCTTTCATAGCTCTTTTCGCATGGGACCCCTTGTGCTCACTGTTCCGTGACTCGTTCGGATTCTCAATCCAGAACAGCTGGCAGTTTGCCATGATAGTTATAGCAACATGCTGTTTCATTCTCTTCCTCCTTTGCTTCAAACTTACCCGCGAGAAACTTGCCACAGTAAGTTCGGCATCGCTCGGCAGTGACCTCAAGGCGCTGGTGACCAACAAACCCTGGTGGTTGCTCAACGGAGCTTCCCTATGCTTCAATCTTTTCAACACAGTGCGTGGCGCTACCGTGGCATTCTTCTTTGCCGACATCATCGGTGGCGAGCAACACATAATGCTCTTCTCCCTCTCCATCCTTTTCTACTCGGGTCTGTTCCTGGGTGTGGGCGAGGTTGCCAATATGGTTGGTGTGGCGCTTGCCGTGCCCATCACCAATAAGATTGGCAAGAAACCCACATTCATCATGGTCGATGCTCTGCTGATACTGTTCAGTGTGATATTCTTCACCTGCAGTCCGGCATCAAATGCAGGTTTGCTCCTTATGCTTCTGCTGCAGGTTGTGATTTCTGTCCTTACAGGTGTCATGTCGCCGTTGGTATGGTCAATGTATGCCGACGTCAGCGACTACTCCGAACTCAAGAACGGCAGCGCATCCACCGGCCTGATATTCTCTTCGGCTTCCATGGCTCAGAAATTTGGTGGTGCCATAGGTGGCGCGGCAGTCATGTGGCTGCTTCACGGTTGCGGCTATATAGAGCGTACCGATGAGACCCAGAACATGCAAATCACCCAGCCGGGTAGCGCGATTGAATGTCTCTGGATGCTGATGACATTTATACCTGCCGGCGTGGCTCTTCTATCCATGGTGATAGTATGGCTTTATCCGCTCGGCACCTCCGAGATGAACGATATAGTGGAGCGACTGAAAGCCCAGCGTATGGAGCCTGTGGAAAATCCCAAAAATGAATTTGTTGAGCCGGTGTGATGTGCTTCCGGCTGCAATGACGTAACATCAACGAAACAATCATGACTACTGAAACTGATATGTCTGTCACTCCCGGCGCGGAGAATTCGCTCTTTGCCGGTTTCAGCTCCCAACTGAAGGATAACCTCGTGAACAATATCCTTCCATACTGGATGAACAGTATGGTGGACCCGCGCGGTGGTTTCTACGGAAGGCGCGATGGCGAGAATCATCTTGACGCTGACGCTCCCAAGGGGGCAATACTCAATGCCCGCATCCTTTGGACTTTTGCATCGGCCTATCTGCATCTCCACAATCCGGAGTATCTCGAAATGGCTACACGGGCAAAGGATTATATAATGCAGCACTTCATTGACCCCGAGCATGGGGGAGCTTACTGGAGCGTGAATGCCGATGGCACTCCCCTCGACACCAAGAAGCAATTCTATGCCATAGCGTTCATCATATATGGTCTGGCTGAGTATTACAGAGCCACCGGCGATGAGGAATCGCTCCGCACTGCCCTTGACCTGTTCCATTGCATTGAGGTGTACTCGCGTGACAGAGAAAAGGATGGTTACATCGAGGCTATGACCCGCGACTGGGAACCTATCGAGGATATGCGTCTAAGCGAGCATGATGCCAATTCATCCAAGACCATGAACACGCATCTGCACATCATAGAGGGTTACACCAACCTGCTGAGGGCGCTGAAAGAGAAGAAAAACCGAACTGCAGGAAATCCCGCACCCGAGCTTGAGGAACAGATAATGAAAGTCGGGGAAGCAACACGCTATTTGCTGCGCATATTCCTTGACAGGATTGAGAATCCGGTCTCTCATCATCTCACTCTTTTCTTTGACGATGATTGGAACAAGCTTAACGATGCGGAATCATACGGACATGACATTGAAGCTTCATGGCTGCTGCTCGAGACTGCACAGGTGATTGACGACCCGCAACTCACTGCCGAGACACTCGACCATACCTACCATATAGCCCGTGCGGCTCTGCAGGGGCGCTGCTGGGACGGTTCAATGGTGTATGAACGTCACCCCAATGGTCATTATGACAATGACAAGCACTGGTGGGTGCAGGCTGAGGATGTGATAGGTCAGCTGTATCTTGCATGTTTCCATGCCGATGCTGCTGCCGGCGAGAGTGATGGCACATCATTTCGCGAGCGTGAGCTTGCCAATGCCTACCAGTCGTGGCGTTATATAGCGCAGCATCTTATTGACCCCGCAGGCGAGTGGTATTGGTCGGTTCGGGCAGATGGCTCAATCAACCTTGCCGATGATAAGGCGGGATTCTGGAAGTGTCCCTACCATAACTCACGCATGTGTCTGGAGTCTCTGCATATTCTGGCGCTCATGGATGCCGGAAATGCGTGAGAAGGCTGAATAAATGTGTCAAACCACATAAAAAACTTTACTTATACAATAAAACTCGCCATCGGCGCTGTTATAAATGCAGCCTGATGGCGAGTTTTTTATTAATTTTGCAACTCAGAGCAAAAAAATTGCTCTGCGCCACTCTTCACGAGCCGACGCAGAGCATATAATCAAAAAGCTAATTCTATTACGTTATATGTCTTTTTGACGATGAAAACCACCAAAGGTTTAATCAATAAGATTGCATTAACTTATTTTAACTAAGCAAAATGAATCATGGCAAATAAATCCACCCCACTTGAGCTTCTTGCCCCTGCCAAAAATGCCGAGACTGCTATTCAGGCTATACTTTGTGGCGCTGATGCCGTGTATATGGGTGCGTCGAGTCATGGCGCGCGCCGCGCTGCCGCCAACTCTGTAGACAGTCTGCGGAGAGTGGTGGATTTTGCCCATCAGTATGACGCCAAGGTCTACGCGACAGTCAACACCATTATCTATGATGATGAACTTGCGGAGGTGGAACGGCTGATTACCGACCTTTACCACATAGGTGTGGATGCCTTGATTATTCAGGATATGGGTATACTCCGCATGGATATTCCCCCGATTGAGCTTCACGCGAGTACCCAGTGTGATATCCGTGATGTAGAGAAAGCTCGTTTTCTCTCGGAAGTAGGATTCACCCGGCTTGTGCTTGCCAGGGAACTTTCGCTACAGGAGATTTCTGAGATTCATGCTGCCGTGCCTGCATCGCTCGAGGCATTTATCCATGGCGCTCTCTGCGTGAGCTACAGCGGTGACTGCCGTGCAAGTTTCATGAACAACGGCCGCAGCGCCAATCGTGGCGAATGTGCCCAGATATGCCGTCTGCCCTACGACCTTGTTGATGCAAGGGGAAATGTGTTGAAGCGAGACTCTCATCTGCTATCTCTGCGTGACCTTAATCGTTCCGGTTCAATAGCCGGGATGGCTGAGGCGGGTGTGTCGTCGTTCAAGATAGAGGGTAGGCTTAAGGATGTGGCGTATGTTAAGAATACCGTGGCTGCTTATTCTCGTCTGCTTGATAAGTTTGTGGAGGAGAGTGGCGGCAAGTTCGTGCGCCAGTCAGCAGGGCGGAGCCGTGCAGGGTTCAGTCCTTCGCTCGACAAGACATTCAACCGAGGCTATACTCCCTATTTCCTGTCCGGGAAGGCACCTGCCAAGGGTATAGCATCGCTCGGTTCGCCGAAGGCTATTGGTGTCAAGATTGGCAAGGTGCTCACTTCATCGCCAAAAGTAATCACCGCTGAACTCAGCGCCCCTCTTGCCAATGGTGATGGTCTGGGGTATTTCAATAAGTCCGGTATATTCACAGGATTCCGTCTCAACCGTGTGGACGGTGCAAAGCTCTATCCCGCCACGTCGCAGTCCATCCCTCCCGGCACAGTGCTTTACCGCAACAAGGATAAGGAATTTGACGATGTGATATCATCTTCTCAGCCGGTGCGTACCATAGGGGTCGACATGGTGCTTAGTCTGCTCCCCGACAGTAGAGTGGCATTGGAGATGTCGGACAACCATGGTAATGCCGTGACCGTTACGACTGAATTGGAGAAGATTGACACGGCTGTGACACCTCAGGAGGCTCCGCGCCGCAGAATCCTCGACAAACTCGGCGGGACTCTTTACCATGCTTTGAAGATAGTTGACCTTGTGGGCGGTTATTTCATCCCTGCTTCCGCGTTGGCGCAGCTGAGACGTGACGCAGTGGAAAAACTCAATGCGGCAAGGAAGATGACATACAGTTTCGGTTACCGTCTGCCCGAGAACATGGAGGCGAAGTATCCCAAGGGACCGCGACTGACTATACATGACAATGTGGCAAACCGTCAGGCTCGTGAGTTTTATCTCTCGCACGGTGTCACCGACATGACCCCTGCCGTTGAGGTGAAGCGTCCTTCGGGAGAAGTGCCGGTGATGAACACACGTTACTGTCTGCGCAAAGAATTAGGCCGGTGCCTTCTTACTCCTGCCGGAAAAGATTGGGACACCGACCTGTATCTTGTGAGCGGAAATATCCGCATGAGGGTCGAGTTTGATTGTAAAAACTGCCGCATGAATCTCTATCATATTCCCTCCGGGAAATGATGTCGGCTCATCAGGCATCCATAAATACGAGATATACAGCCACTATAAGCAGGCAGAATGCCAGAAAATGATTCCAATGCAGCGCTTCGCCACGGAAAAATACTATGGTGAAGACTGTGAATATAAGCAGGGAGATTACTTCCTGTATAACCTTGAGTTGCATAAGCGAGAATGCCCCGCCGTTTTCATGAAACCCGTACCGGTTGGCAGGTACCATGAAAAGGTATTCAAGTAACGCAATACCCCACGACAGGAGTATCACTACAAGCAGCGGTGTGCTTGAGGTGATGACCTTCATCTGCTGGAGTTTTAGCTGCCCATACCAGGCGAATGTCATGAATATGTTGGAGATTACGAGTAATCCCACCGTAAGCCATCCGTTCATAGGTGATTTTTGATATATATGGGATTTAGAAGCTGCTCATACGGCGGTTTCTGTCGGGATTTTCCATTAATGTGTTGAGCTTTCCGGCTGCAATGTAGTCAATCAATATACGGTAAAGTATTTCGGGACTTACTGCGATGACTTTGCCATTTTTAAGTGGGGTCATATAGTCGTTGCCGGCTGCGAGATAGTCGATTGTGGCGAGTGTATACGTGGCGTTGGGATTTATCTTCTTGCCATCGATGGTCACCGAATTGAGCTCAAATGTATTCGGGTCATAGACCGCTTTCACGTTACCGCTCACTCCCTGACCGTCCTGAGCCGCCATGATGGCGAAATTGTCAAGAAGGTCGCTCCCTTTGATTTCCATCACTACGATGGAGTTGTCGAACGGAGCTATATCAATCACGCTACCCTGTGTGATGTCACCCTTTGGAAGATTGTTGCGGATTCCCCCTTTGTTCATTATGGCTATGTCGATGGGGCGGTTGGCAAGCTCGGCTCCGCGCATTCTTACGAAGTCACTGAGAAGGTTGACCATTTCGGGCGATTTACGGTCGTATTCGTAGGGGGAGACGCCTATTTTCTTGGAGCGCATTGAGTCCACCGCCTGACGATAGGGAGTGATGAGTGCTTCGATTTGAGGGTCAACACGGTTGTCGAGACGGTTGTCGACAGGGATGAGACGGGCTGAGACTTCTTTTGTAGAGAGGTCAATATCTATTTCTCCGAGATTCACACCGCTTGCGCCTGTCTGAAGCACAGATATTGTGTCGCCGGCGGCGTTGGGCACTCTCCATTTGGCATCTTTATTCTGCGGGTCAACGGTGGTGTGGGAATGGCCGCCGATAATCAGGTCGATGTTTTTGGAGGCTGCTGCAAGCTTTAGGTCGCTGTAATCGTGGTCATTGTCATATCCGATGTGTGTCACGGCTATAATCATGTCGGCGCCTTCACCTTTGAGCTTGTCGGCTTCGGCATTGGCGGCGGCTATGGCATCGTTATACTTGACCCCCTTGTAGTTTTCGGCCACAATCATACCCTCGGGGTTGAGGTTGATTCCTAAGAAACCAATCTTTTTCCCTCCGATTTCTTTCATCATCGAGGGTACGAACAGCCCTTCGAGGGTGGAGCCGCTCATGTCATAGTTGGTGCTGATACGGGTGGCGTTGAGTTGTTTCCACTCTTCGGCGAGTTTTTCCATACCTTTGTCAAACTCGTGGTTGCCGAGTATCTGGATATCATATCCAAGCGCGTTCATGAGCACACGTTCAACCTCACCACCGAATAGAGTGTAGTACAGCGAGCCTTGCACGGCATCGCCGGCATCAATGAGCATCACATTCTCACGCGCGTTCCGCACACTGTCAATCAGTACTTTTCTTCGTGCTATACCTCCGAGATTCTTACTGTTTGGCTCGATGGCTGAGTGGGTATCATTGGTGTGGAGGATGACCAGATGCTCACTGTCGTGAGAGGGGCGGCAACTGCCGAGCATCAACGCTGTGAGCGTCACTGCGCTGATAATGGTGGATTTAAGATTCATATCTGCTTGAAAAATTTTCGTGATAAAGAACTTGCTTAAACTTTTTATAAAATGCTAAACCCTGAACTGATTTAGAACCAAACCTTAAAAAATAAAAAGTTTAAATCAGTTCTGATAGTCAGTGCAAAGTTACAACTATTTTGTCAAGAAACCTTGTTTTGAAACAAGGAGTATCCCGCTGTCACATCAACACTGTTTTGTTTTCATGGCTGCTTCCCTACGTAGACGTGCCGCCTGCCGCCTCATTTTACGTCGTTTGCTTCGTGACAGCGTTGGTGTTGCTTGCGGGATTGTCTCCACTTCGGTCGATGGTTTTTCATCGCGTTCAATCTCGGTCTCAAGTGGTTGTTGCGTATTGATGGGCGCGTTTTTCTCTTCAGGTTGCTCAGTTGCGTTATCAGCTGTATCTGCCGCGACAGCTTTGGTTGCCGCATTACGCTTTCTTTCTGCGGCCCGTTCACGTGCTGCCTGTGAGCGTTTGATAGCCTTCTCTATTTCCGGTTTTATCATTAAGTAGGCTATTTTGGCTTCGGGACTGCAAAATTCTAAGTTGATAGGTTCGTCGCTATAACCCACGGTCGAGTCAAGCATCTGCATTACCTCATCGCATATGACATCATCATATTCAAAGGTGGACCGGATGCGTGAGGCGAAGTCATTGTACGCCTTGACTGAAATAGCACATTTCTTTAAATCTTTTTTCTTTCCCTTTTTAGTGTCGGTAGTTTTCATAGTGAATATCTTTGTGGTGATTAGTTATTTACCGCAAAGATACATACACAAACACCCGAAAAGGTGCGATAATGTCAATCTGCAATAAAAATCATACACTTTTACGTACTATTTTAGTAATGGCATGGTAAAAGACCAAATCACCTCCCACTTAAAAAGTTCATACTAATGGCTTTGATGGTGTCCATCCTATATAATGTGCTCAATAGCTTCTGCTCCATAAGGAGCATTAAAATTCACAAATCGATTAATTTGAAAGGACAGTGATGTATTTCCCGAATTAATATATAACTTTGTAATCGGAATAGCAGCGGCTATCCTTTGACATTTCGATAAAAAGCGTATGCTTGACTTTAATTTTGGAAACCTGAGAAACTTTCGAATTAAGTACAAGGACAAGCATAGTGGTTCTCGTGCCATAGGCGTGAGCTGCTATACTACATTTTGTACTTAAGGTAATCTCAGGACCTCCAAATAAAAGTGTGGCATACAGTTCACGCTTTTAATATTAATTAATTCCTTTGGACTGTGGGAGTATTAGACATAAATGAAGAGAATTTGTTCATATCTATTGTTGCATTTATGGGTCAGTGTTCTTATTGCTCAAATTTCACCACGTAACGGAGCGGAACTTAGGGCATATTATCAACGAAACTTTGACAATCTTGACCCTATTGAAGGGATATATGATGTAAGTGTGGAACAATGGAGTAAAAATGCTTATACAAAATTTCCCGGCGAGACCACTAACTACACAGTTATGATTTATAGGGATAAAAATGGGGTATTTAGATGGTATGAAAATGACCAAGTTGAAATAAACCGTGTAGGAGAGACGAATTATTATAAATATAGTGTGTTTTGGAGCGGTAGTGATGTTGTTGATACAAAAAGATTCTTATTGAAGGACTCTCAGTATTTTGAAGTGGCTATGAGTGTGCCTGATAGACAATTAAGGTACGATTTGGGGAGGAATCATCAAGCTGGGTTTGAAGTGCATTTTGACTACTCTTTCATAAAAGTATATCCAACGAATGATATGTATGCGGAGAGAAATCAACGAATTGCAGAAATGAATAAAGCACCTAAAGAGTGGACTGGAACAGGATTTGCTATTAACAATGGCTATATTGTAACAAATTATCACGTCATTGAAAATGCAAATACTATAAAAGTTAAGGGGATAAAGGGAGAATTCAACAGGGATTATAATGGAGTGGTTGTAGGGACTGATAAAGATAGTGATTTAGCGATTATTAAAATTCAAGATGATGCATTCGGTGGTTTTGGTAAAGTTCCATATTCGATTGTATCATCACAGGCAGAAGTTGGAGAAGACGTATTTGTATTAGGTTACCCGCTTACTTCTACCATGGGAGAAGAGATAAAACTGACAACAGGCATTATAAGCTCTAAAACTGGATTTCAAGGAGATGTTGCATTATATCAAATTTCGGCTCCAATTCAGCCAGGTAATAGTGGTGGACCGCTTTTCAATGCAAAAGGCAATATTATTGGGGTAGTCAGTGCAAAACATTCAGGTACAGAGAATGTTGGGTATGCTATAAAATCAATATATCTGAAAAATCTGATAGAAAGTACAATTGATGCCTCAATTCTGCCAACAAGTAGTGCAGTTTCAAATCTGACACGACCGGGACTGGTTAAAAAGTATAAGGATTATGTGTTTATAATTTGCTGTTTTGCGGAATAAGGATTATCCTTTTATGTCATTTTGTTTTAACTTCCGGTTGGAGAGCATGATATAGAAGGCGCTGAATATGCCGCAGGCTATTAGCATGATTGTCTGGAAACTCCAGCATACTATTGAGTAGGCGGCACCGTCGCTCTCTTTGATGCCAAAGAGGCTGAGGGCAAACATCACGGCGATGTTCCAAGGTCCGAGACCTCCGTTTGAGGGCACTCCCATGCTGCATGAACCGAATACAAACACTACCAGTCCAGGCACAAGCCCTAACCAATAGCCGTCGCCGGTCACCAGTTCGCGTGTGAAAGGAAATGCAAAGAAACATACGTATGCCTCGAGGTAGTAGCATATCCATATACCGAATGTGAGTACGATGTACATTCCGGTGCCTTTCATGTGGAAGAGTACTCGGAACCCGTCCCACATGCGGCGTATGCTCAGATTGATACCCTGAACGAACTTGGTGTTACGAAACAGGTGGTCACCGACAATCAGCAGGGCAATGATGACAGCTATCGATATCCACATCACGCCATCGGTGGTGATGCGGTCGATACTCTCGCCGAGAGGATATTTGTCAAGGAATTTGTCAATTGATGAGCGGGCCACAAACATGGTCAGGAACACCAGCAGCAGTATCATTATACCATCTGAGGCGCGGTCGCCAAGGTCGGTGCCCACCACTGTGGAGAGTTTGCAGTTCTCGCGTTTGGAGATATACACACAACGCCAAGCCTCACCAAGAAACGGAAAGACGAGGTTCAAAGCGTAAGCACCGAAGATTGATACACTCTCTGCCACCACCGGTATGCGCTGGATTCCGGCTGCTCGGAGCTGGATGCCCCAACGGATACCGCGGATGATGTGCGAAAGCATGGTAATCAACATCATGGCGATGATGTAGCGATAGTCAACTCCCTGACGAATGATACTTTCCACCTGATGGATGTTGACCTTATGGAACAGCCATATAATCAGTCCGGCGGAGATGCCGACCGACATTACTATCTTCAGTATACGTCCCGCTAAGGCGAGGCGGTCGTGATGCAATGGCTGGGATGTGGCGGATTTATTCATGTGTCAATATCTTACCTAATATTAACAACGATGATAAATCGATGGTTGTCTCCGATGCGGAATCCTGTCGCAATTATTGGATGTCGAGCAGTTTGTGAGTCTGGAGCGACAGGCGCCAATGGGGATGGGAAAGTATGTAGGCTATGGTGTCGGCAGTGTTGGAGCCATCGGGATATTCGGGCGATGAGCATGGCTGCAGGAAGTAATGGAACGCATTGACTGCATTGGCTATAGCCTCCACATCCTGTCCCAGATACACTACTTTCAGCTCGTCAATATGGCGTAGTTTCACCTCGTTGCTCCCTTTGGGTGAGCATGTCACCCAATCGACATCTTCCGGGAGCCGATGTGTGCCGTTTGTCTCTACCTGTATGAAAAATCCTGCGTCGTGGAGCAGGCTCACCAGTATGTTGTCAAGCTGCAGTGAGGGTTCTCCTCCAGTTATTATGATATGGCGGGAAGGGTAGGCTGAGATTTTCTCCAGAATTTCGCCTGCGGTCATTTCTGAGTATTCCTCATGGCGGGTGTCGCAGAAACCGCACTTGAGGTTGCAGCCGCTGAAACGCAGAAACACGGCCGGAGTTCCGGTAAAGTAGCCTTCTCCCTGAAGGGAATAGAATATTTCGTTAACGCGATACATTGGTGTGTGGAGCGTTTGGGTGAATCAATCGTTTACGGTGGTATAGCTTGCGGTGTTACCCTCGCTCTCCTGCACATCCACACGGTAGCAGTGGGGTATTTGCTCGCATATCCATCGGGCTATATTCTCGGCGGTAGGATTGAAGGGGAGGAGCTCGTTGAAATTACCGTGGTCAAGGTAACCGGTGATACGCTCTTTGATGTGGGAGAAATCCACCACCATACCGTCGCTGTTGAGCTCCTTGGCGCGGCAATGCACGGTGACAATCCAGTTGTGTCCATGCATCCGGCTGCACTTGCTCTCGTAGGAGAGCTCAAGCCGGTGGCATCCCGCCAGTTCAAATCGTTTGGTTATATAGTACATCTCTGTATCTGATAGTTAGTCTTATTTGTCAATAGGTTTAAGCCCTTCGGCCGCTGCGAGCTCAAGCATGAGCTGACGGGCTTCCTCATAGTCGTTGTGGATTACACCATCGAGGATTGCATTCTTTATGGCGCTTTTGATTTTACCGATTAGAGGACCGCCTGTGATGCCGAATGTCTCCATTATCTCGTTTCCGTCGACCGGAGGTGCGAAATTCCTTATGTGGTCACGCTCGTTGAGGTCCACCATTTTGTTGCGGACAAGGGTGAAATTGTCGAGAATACGGCGCACTTTTTCCTGATTTTTCGATGTTATGTCAGCCTCGCAGAGTGCCATCAGGTCTTCAAGGTCATCGCCGGCATCATTGATGAGACGTCGCACCGCCGAGTCGGTCACTTCATCCTCCACCAAGGCGATGGGGCGCATGTGGAGCTCCACAAGTTTGGCCACATATTTCATCTTCGTATCCTGTGGCAGACGCATGTTCCGGAAAATCCGTGGCACCATCTTGGCTCCGATGAAATTGTGATTGTGGAACGTCCAGCCTATTTTGTCATCCCAGCGTTTGGTGACCGGTTTGGCTATATCGTGCATCAGCGCGGCCCAACGGAGCCACACATTGTCGCTTTTTGCAGCTACATTGTCGAGCACGGCGAGGGTATGGTAGAAATTATCCTTATGACCTCTTCCGTTCACCACCTGCACCCCCTTCATGGCTGCGAGTTCGGGGAATATTAGCTGAAGCAGCCCTGAGTTGAGGAGCAAATCCCACCCTATGGACGGTTTGGGCGAAGCCATGATTTTCATCAGCTCATCCACCACACGCTCCTTGGATATAATCTTTATACGCTCGGCATTGCGGCGTATAGCCTCGAAGGTGGCAGGATAGATTTCAAACTGGAGCTGGGTGGCAAAGCGTATGGCACGCATCATGCGGAGCGGGTCATCGCTGAATGTTATATCGGGGTCGAGCGGTGTGCGCAGGATTCGACGCTCCATGTCGCCACGCCCGTCAAACAGGTCGACCAGTGTGCCGAAACCCTCGGTGTTGATTTGGATTGCCATAGCGTTGATGGTGAAGTCGCGGCGCGACAGGTCCTCCTCAAGAGTGCCATCCTCTACCACCGGTTTGCGGGAGTTACGGTCGTAGGACTCCTTGCGTGCGCCCACAAATTCCAGCTCAATGTCGCGGCGTTTCACCTGCGCTGTGCCGAAATTTCTGAATACACTGAGGTGGGTGCCTTTGCCAAGCCGTTCGGCTACTATCTGCGCCAGCTCAATGCCGCTTCCCACGGTGACGAAGTCGATATCCTTCGACGGTCGGTCAAGGAAGAGGTCGCGTACACAACCCCCCACGGCATAACAGGGGCGGCAGATGGAATCCGCCGCCTCGCCTATGGCATGAAAAAGCTTGGTGTCAAGCTTCTTTATTACAGTTTCAAATGATTGCATCAATGATTGGTCCTCAGAAATCAAATCTGGATAAGTTCTAAATCAGGAAATAACTGATAGCCTCGGGCGCAGGTGTCAGACATTCCACGCGGTCGGCATAGACAGCATAGGTATTCTCGATGCCTACAGCTCCCACATGTGGTATCACGAATTTCGGTTCGAGAGCTATGACATTTCCCTCGGCTATGAGGTCGCGGCTGCGGGGCGCTATCACCGGGAGCTCGTTGATTTCTATTCCTATTCCGTGACCGATGAATCCGGCATGCTGGCAATGCCCCATGAAAAATTCATGCAGCCCGGCTTCCTTTACCATCTCTTCGGCACGGGCATAGAGGGCTTTCGCCTCAGCTCCGGGTTTCATCATGCCCATGAGTTCGCGGTGGATATCAATGGAGCATTGATGGGCTTTTACGGCAAGTTCACCTATATCGCCGAGGGCATATACACGGGTCATGTCGGTCATGTAACCGTCAAAATTACCATTCATATCCACCATTACGGTGTTGCCCGGTTTGATTTCGGTATCGTTGGCACCTACCGGTAGCGACGGGTCGAGTCCGGCGCCACCCATTGCGAAGTCGTAGGGCGACGGGGAGTCGGCGTTTTCACCTACCAGTACATTTCCCATATATAGCTCCATCGAGTCACCGCTGATGCGGAACTGACCGAGGCATCCTTCAAGACGACTCAGTTTTTCAATCTCAACCTGAAGCTCCATGTCGGTCATGCCTTCGGTGTAGAGATGGGGGATGCGACTGTAGACATGCACATGTTTCACACCTGAGCGGCGAATCATGTCAATCTCCACCTCAGTCTTCTGTGAGCGAGCCTTACGCAACACCTGTGAGGCATTGAGCAGGGAACTCTGCGGGAAAAGCTTTTTCAGTCTCTCCACTGCTGAGTAGGGGGTCACATCAAGTTCAAGCCCGATGGTCTCCGGGACGTTCAGTCCGATGGTTTCGGTCATCTCTTCCGGTTTCCGGATATATACCACACCATCGCCGGTTAGCTTCACCGGACGTTTTACGAAGAATATCACCTCACCTTCGAGCGGTACATATACGAAACCGGCATATACGCGACCGGTGAGGTAATATGTGTTGGCGTTGTCGTTGACCAGGAGGGCTTTCATCCCCATTTCCGCCATGCATGCGCGCACCTTGCCGATACGCCGGCAAAACTCGTCATGCTCCAGCAGCAGGAGATGGTTTATATCAATAGGTTTCATTCTGTGTAAGTTGGATAAGTGATTACATGTCACCGAGTTCCTCGGCTGAGATGCGGTGCATGGTGAGCACTGTCTTGCCCTGAGAGTTTTTCATCACTGCATTGTTGGCTGTAGCGCCTTGCACTGCGGTGTCAACCTCTTCAAGAGCGAGGAGGAACTGCTGTTCGGTAGCGATATCGGGGCAAGTCATACGTGTTGTGGCGAGATTCTTGAACTCAATGCCATCACCTTTGTCGAGATTGACTATCACATCGCCGTTGAGCAGATTGCAGCCGGCATTGCCATGAATCTTGCATTCATCCACATCAATCACCACTTTCACATCGGCTGAGGCTGCTACTTTGGTGCCGTTGATGGTGTCGATTTTCCAAGCGCCGTTGAGGAATGAGAGCAGACGTTTGCGGAGCTTCATCACGGTGCCGTTGCTTTCGTTTTTCAGCTCAAGGGTTGAGTCGGGACCGAAAGTGTAGCCGGTCACCTGGTCGAGCGCCTTGTTCATGATAAATTCATAAGGAGCGTCCTGACATGCGCGCATGGTTGAGGCGAATGCACCGGCAGGTTCAATGCCTGCAGTGGTCACTTTCCATGTGCCGTTGAGGTAATTGCAGCCGTTGAAGCCGATTACCATGAGGGCGCCGGGCACATCTTCCGAGAGCTGGAAGGAGAGTTTGGGGTGATTTTCACCGTTTACGGTCACTTTGTCGCCATATATCTCAGTGATTGACCATTCACCTAAAAATTCGTCGGTCACGGGACGTGCCGGGGTTTCGGGTGTGGTCACTGTGGTGGTCTTTACAATTTTTGAATCGGAGTTGACGGTAGTGCCATCTTTTTTCAAAATATTACATCCTGTCATAAGTGCTGTTACAGAGAATGTGGCGATTAGTAATGATATACCTTTCATAATTATAAAAATTTAATAGCTTGGTGAGTCAAATTCGGAGACAGAAAATCAAAGCTGTCGTCCGGGTAGTAATACTTCATAGTAGTACAACATACAAAGCTCCCGGTTTGTGCGACATCCCCATGCTATATTTTTTGATGATTACAATATTCTTTCCGGGAGGGATGATTTTATTACAAAAGTAGTAAAATTTTTGTAAAACACTGCGATAGGTCCACAAAAAAATGCGTATCTTTGCACTCTCAAAACAACCGAAATGGATTATACCGGAAAGCAGAATTTGCTCGACAGACGATATCTGAGAATGGCGCGTATATGGGCTGAGAACTCATATTGCGAACGACGCAAGGTCGGGGCGCTCATGGTTAAGGAGCGTACCATAATCTCCGATGGTTTCAACGGTACTCCGGCAGGATTTGAAAACATCTGTGAGGATGAGAATGGTGTGACCAAGACGTATGTGCTTCATGCGGAGGCAAATGCCATCACAAAAGTGGCGCGTTCAAACAATTCGAGCGACGGTTCCACTCTCTATGTCACAGCTTCACCCTGTCTTGATTGCGCCAAACTTATAATTCAGGCTGGAATTACAAGGGTGGTTTTCAATGAACTTTACCGTATTACCGATGGAATTGACCTGTTGAAGCGTGCCGGTGTAGAATGTTGCCATTTCCCCGATGTGGAATAGTAGTCCGTTTTCATCTGTTTCTTTGCTCTTCTCTCTACAACACATTTTTATCAAGAAGCTAAAATTCTGAGAAAATATCTATGAATAACCGTTTTAAAAACACCTCCGTATGGGTGCCGCTTGCTCTTGCCGTGGCTCTCGTGGGGGGAATGTGGATTGGTAAATCATTTATGAACACTTCCGGCAGGTGGGATTCCAAAGCCAAGCTGGAGACAATCCTCGGTATAATCGACAGCAATTATGTGGACGATGTTGACGCCGACAGCCTTCTCGAAGCATCACTTCCGGGATTGCTCTCACGTCTTGACCCCCACTCGGTATATATCCCCGCACGTGACTTGCAGGGTGTCAACGAGGAGCTCGGCGGTTCCTTTTCAGGTATCGGCATCTCGTTCAACATGCTCAACGATACTATAAATGTGCTGGAGGTAATCTCCGGTGGCCCGTCAGAGAAAGTCGGACTGCTTCCCGGCGACAGGATTGTGTCGATAAACGACACGGTAGTAGCCGGTATGGAATGGTCGGACGTAAAGGTCAGAAGCTCTCTGCGCGGACCGAAGGGTTCGATAGTGAAACTCGGCATCAAGCGTCCGAGCTCCAAGTCGCTCTTGTCCTTTGATGTGACTCGTGGAGATGTGCCTGTGACATCAATTGATGCTGCCTACATTCTTTCGCCCGGAGTGGGTTACATAAAGATTAATAAGTTCGGGGCATCAACCTACAGCGAATTTCTTACTTCGATGGTGACTCTGCTGGCTGAGGACGCACAGAAGTTTGTGATAGACCTTCGCGGCAACACGGGTGGTTTCATGGAACCGGCAGTACTGATGGCTAATGAATTTCTTCCCGCAGGTTCACCCATAGTGTCAATGAAAGGTAAGACTACCCGCGATACATCGCCTACAGTAAGTGACGGTACCGGAACGTTCCGTGACCTTGAACTCGTGGTGCTTCTCGATGAGATTTCGGCGAGCGCGAGCGAGATTTTTGCCGGCGCCATCCAGGATAACGACCGCGGACTCGTGGTGGGTCGCCGTTCATTTGGCAAAGGCTTGGTGCAGAATCAGATGGAATTACCCGACAGCAGCGCGTTGCGTCTCACCATAGCCCGTTACTACACCCCCTCGGGCCGATGCATACAGAAGACCTATGCCCCCGGCACCGACTATGAGCGTGATATCATAAACCGCTACGAACATGGCGAGTTCTATAATGTGGACTCCATCAAGCTTAACAAGGACCTTGCGTTCACCACACTCCATGGTAGGACAGTATATGGTGGCGGTGGCATCATGCCCGACATATTCGTGCCCAACGACACCGCAGGTGTGACCTCCTACTACATCAATGTAATGAATGCCGGATTGATTCAGAAGTATACCTTTGACTACACTGACCGTAACCGTCAGCGCCTTGAGGCGGGTAAGACTGTGGCAGAGGTGGTGGAAATGCTTCCGGATGACGATATGCTTCTCGAGGATTTCGTGGCGTATGCCAAAAAGAATGGCGTGACCCCCCGTTGGGCGCTTATAAACATTTCACATGACCTGCTTGTTAACTCTCTGAAAGCCATGATAGCCCGTAATTTGCTCGGTGTGTCCGGCTACTTTGAGGTAATCAACGAGAGTGACCCCACAGTGGTGACGGCAGTTGAGGCAATCAGTTCAGGCAAAGCGGCTTTCCCGATTACCGCGACGGAGGTTAAGCCCGACACGGTATCGGCGTCAGAATAAAAAATAACGCTCCAAGCCATGTCATTGAAATGAAAAAAGAAGAAATCCGCAGCAACATCAAGGCGCGTAAGACCTTGCTTTCGGAGGAGGAAAAGTGTTCGGCAGCCGAACGTGTGTTCAATCTGCTTGAGCGCACGGCTGACTTTATGCTTGCCGACCGCATACTCATGTATCACTCCTTGCCCGATGAATTGTCCACCAGGGCTTTCATACGTAAATGGAGCTCGCGGAAGCATTTTTATCTTCCAAGGGTCAACGGTGTGAATCTGGAGATTCTTCCATACGATGAATCACGCCTCGCATTGGGTTCGTTTCATATCGAGGAGCCTACCGGCAACGATACATCCTCGATAACTGATATGGAGATGATTGTGGTGCCCGCTGTGGCTTATGACCGTGCCGGCAACCGTGTGGGGCGAGGCAAAGGTTACTATGACCGTTTGCTTGCCGAGAGCAAAGCCCGTAAGGTTGGTGTGGCTTACGATTTTCAATTGGTCGATGAGATTGATGCCGACCCTCATGACGTGAGAGTGGATGTGATTATCACCGAAAGCCACCACTATATCATCAGATAGCTGATGTGATAAGCTCCTGGATGGGCGATTTTATCACCTTCCCTAAACGGATATTCAACGCCTCGGCGGCTTTTGAAAGCTGAGGACGGAAATGTATGGCAATCGAGCCGGTAAAGTTGACCGGAAGATTTGCAACATCTATACCGGGATACGGTTCCATACTGTATACCCGGATATTTCTTTTAAAGAAGCGTGTAAACTCGTCGATTACAAATGTCTCTATTTCCTCTATGCCGATATTTTCAGAAAGGAACGGGGCGAATGAGGCTAAATAGGCGCGGGAACTTCTGCCTCGGTACACTTCCTCTATTATGTCGCTGTATTGCAGCGTAGGATATTTATCGTTGAAACGTTCTATGACCTCCTTGGAGAATTGGCGTTTGAGTATATTCCCTATGAGTTTGGCTCCGAGCACGGCTCCGCTGCCTTCATCGCCGAGAATGAAGCCTAAGGGGGATACGTTGGCTACTATCTTTGAGCCATCGTACAGACATGAGTTGGAACCAGTGCCGAGTATCGCCGCTATCCCCGGAGTGTTGCCGCAGAGCGCTTTTGCCGCAGCAAGCATGTCGCTTCCCACCTCGCATCGGGCCGATGGGAAAATTTCAGACAATTCATTGTGCACACGGCTGCAGCTCTGGCTTGTGCCGCAGCCGGCGCCGAAAAATAAAATTTCCGATATGTCATTGCCATGCTGAATCATGGATGAGCCTTCGCCGGTGATGATGGCGGAAAGTTCACCGTCGGTCACCGACATGGCATTATAGCCGCGGGTGGTGAGCCGGAGTGCCACATTACCCACGTTGTCAATCACCACCCAGTCTATTTTAGTACTTCCGCAGTCAGCTATGATTTTCATTTATATGTAACGATTGGTTTTTGTGGATGGAAAGGCTGTTATTTATAGAGCTGATATTGTCTGGTCTTTGCTTTCCATTGTTCCACATCTTTGTTCCAGTAATCCTGCATGTCTGAAACCTTATAGTTTTTCCCGAAAAGCTGGCGAATCTTTGTGCTTCCGGTCACTTTATCGAACATCGAGAGCCGGGCCTGTGTTGCGGCTGCAAATGCTTTCTTGGCAGGATTCATTGCCGCGAGTTCCTGCATGATGTAGAATTGTATAAGTGAAAGCGGGGCAGCTTCAGGGTCGGTGATGTAAATCTCCACACCGTTGAGGTTTTCACCCTTGAAAATCGCGTAGAACGGTTTGTAATGGATTGGGCGGAACTCCACTCCCGGTATGGACAGCGAGGTCAGCTTTTCAGTAAGGCGCTGGGCGTTAATCCATGTGGCGCCGGTGAGTTTGAACGGAAGTGTATACCCCACACCGATTGACACATAGTCAAGTTCACCCATTATACCTGTAGCCGGATATAGGAGTGCGGTTTCAGGAGTCGGGATATGGGGAGAGGGGAGTACCCAAGGCATACCGGTGTCGGCAAATGTCATGTCACGGCTCCATCCTTTCATCGGGATTACTGTCAGTTTTACCTTCACACCTCCTGCAAGGAGCCCTTCATTGTTAAGGTATTCTGCAAGTTCGCCCGGTGTGAGGGCATATATGTAAGGGATGGGATATTGACTCACGAATGAGAAGCATCCGGGTTCAACAATGCATCCCTCCACCTTATTGCCCCCAAGTGGGTTAGGGCGGTCGAGCACCATGAATTCCTTGCCGTTTTCGGCGGCCGCCTCCATCGCTTTGCCCATTGTGGAAATGAATGTGTAGCTACGTGTGCCTATATCCTGGATATCGTACACCAACACATCGACATTTTTGAGCATTTCAGCTGTCGGTTTCTTGGTTTTGCCATGCAGAGAGTATACTTTCACTCCTGTCTTGGCATCAACCTCGTTTGCTACGGCAGCCCCCGCCACATAGTCGCCTCGCACACCATGTTCCGGTGCGAAAAGGGCGGTAAGCTCTACTCCAGGAGCCTCATGAAGTATATCGATGGTTGATTTCAGGGAATTGTCGATACCGGTTGGATTGGTGATAAGTCCCACGCGCTTCCCTTTCAACTGTGAAAAGTTGTCGGAGGCGAGGACCTCGATGCCGGGCATCACTGCAGCCTCATTCCGGTCGTTTCTTCCGGGAGTCTGCTGTGCATTCGTGGTGATTTGCGCATCGGTGGCCCCCGCAGTATCATTGCCGGTGGGAGAGCTGCATCCCACAGCGGCGGCGAGCAATATTCCTAAAAGTAAGTTGGTCATCTTTATCATTGTTGCAAAGCATTGGTTGTCTGAAACTATAACAATTAACCTACGCTTCTATGTACTTACGGATGGTTTAAGATAAGGTAATTAACCTCAAACATCCTAAAAATCACCACGAAAATAGCAATAAAACCGCATATCTCCAAGTGCATCTCGGATTAAATTCGTACATTTGTCAAAAGTATAAATTGATATGTCATGAAGAGATTCTGGGGAATATTGGTGGGACTGGCAGTAGCTGCCGTGACCGTAGCGGAGATACCGGTACATTACTATATTGGTAACACAAGGGTTGACAATAATTTTTGGCTCACGGTGCCTGACAGCCTGAAGTCAGGCCGCTCACATTTTGAATATGACAGTCTTGTAGTGGAATCATGTGAGTTGGTCTATACCCATTATCTTGACTCCGTTTCGGAGCCGGGTCAGATGAGCATTGTGCGACGACCGGATAGCGACATCTCCATTATCGAGCTGTCAATGGGACAGGCAATCTCTGCATCCAGGGCAAGTGCCTTGCGGCTCAGTGTGGGAGATGATGCGCCGCAGATTAGGTTGATGAAAAATATCAACGGGGAAGTAATCGACAATGTGATAGTGAAGGGGAAGTGCTACTTACTCTCTTTCTGGGCTACGTGGTGTGGAAATTGTCTGAAAGAGCTTCAGCCGGAGTATATTCCGTCGGTGGTGGCGGATTTTGAGAACAACAATGATTTTATATTCCTGCCCGTGTGCATTGACTCCTCGAGGGATGAGCTTGCAAAGTTCTTTTCCACTTCACGTGGCGCGAGATGGAAATATCTGTCGCAGATTACAGCCCTGGACATTTCACGCGAAGCAAACGCCAAGTTTTCAAGCCCAGGAATAATGCCGGTCAACGTAGTGATAGGAACAGACGGAAAGGTCAAATATATCCATTCCGGTTCCATAACTGATGCAGCATCCCTCTCCAGGCTTCGTGACGCAATAGCCGAAGGGGTTGCCTGCTATCCCTGATGTTGCTTTTTGCCGAAGGTGGGGTCTATTTTCAGCAGGTATGTCACGCCTATGGTGGCTACACAGCAGACCATAGTCCAGATGAAGAAATTCTGATAACCTATTGTTTCCTGAATCCATCCTGCCGCCATGCCCGGGAGCATCATGCCGAGAGCCATGAATCCGGTGCAGATGCTATAGTGGGCCGTGCGATGTTTTCCTTCGGAGAAGTAGATGAGGTAAAGCATATAGGCGGTAAATCCGAAGCCGTAGCCGAATTGCTCGATGAATACACAGATATTTATTGTGAGCAGCGAGGGAGCAGTGGCAAAACTCAGATAGACAAATGTGAGGCAGGTGAGCGACATGCTCCATGCCATGGGGCGCAGCCATTGTTTCAGACCGCCGGCAGCAGCCACAATACCGCCGATTATTCCACCGAGTGTCAGCCCTATGATACCTACAGTGCCGTATACCACTCCGACCTCACCTGTGCTCAGTCCCAGACCTCCGGCACTCGCAGGGTCAAGCAGAAAGGGGTTGATGAGCTTTACCAATTGGGCTTCCGGCAGGCGGTAGAGGAGCATGAAGATGATTGCCACTCCTACCTGCTTTTTCTTAAAAAAGGCTATGAATACATTGATGAACTCACTCCAGATTTCCGATTTTTTAGGTGCTACGACCGAGGGCTTCTCCACCTGAGGCATAGCCCATGAATGGTAAATGGCGAATCCTAAGAACAAGGCTGAAAGTATGGCGAAAACACACGTCCATGCCAACGGAATGTTGCCGGTGGAGGTCTCGATATATCCCGCCACAATCACGAGTATCCCTTGTCCCATCACAGTGGCAACACGGTAGAATGTGGAGCGTATGCCCACATAGAGCGACTGCTCATGTTCGGTAAGCGCCAGCATGTAGTAACCGTCGGCGGCAATGTCGTGGGTTGCTGATGTAAACGCCACAAGCCAGAAGATGGCGAGCGTGAGCTGGAAGAAAAGCGGGGAGGGGACAGTGAAGGCAATTCCCGCAAACCCTATTGCCACGAGCCATTGCATGGCTATGGTCCATCGCCGCTTGGTGCTGATTATATCCACAAACGGACTCCAGAACGGTTTAATGACCCAAGGGAGGTAAAGCCAACCGGTGTAGAGCGCTATGTCAGTGTTGGAGATGCCGAGACGTTTGTACATGATTACCGAAAGTGTCATCACGGCTACGTAGGGCAAGCCCTGGGCGAAGTATAATGTGGGAATCCAGAACCATGGGTTCCTTTTTTTTAGAGTCTGAGACATGGCGCTCTTTTTGAAATGTTAATGTGAATGTGAATGGTTATAAAAAAGGTCTGATTGGCGTCAATGATGCGGCTGCAGATTATGATTAATATAGCTTGGTGAGGGTGGAGCCGGGATAATAGTGAGCGAGGATTTCATTGTAACGGTATCCTTTGTCGCCCATTATTGCAGCCCCGATTTGGCATAGTCCCACGCCGTGACCCCATCCGGCTCCATGCAAGGTGAAGCTCGCGGGTATGCCTTCGGCATCAATGTCATGCCTTTCCACGGTAAAAGCCGAGCTGTAGAGGTGGCTGTCGGAAAGAGTGCGGCGTATCATCAGTTCCTTCCCGATTACAATCTCTCCCTCCGTACCCTTGATGCGTAATTGGTAAATTCTGCCGGAGGTGCCGCGTTTGATAGGCTCGAGGTCCATGATATATCCGAGGTCAACCTCGAGGCGCGACTTCACTAACGATTTTATCTTCTCACGGTCGATATTCACACTCCAACGGTAAAAGTCGGCTGTCTCGCGGTCATAGTTATTGAGAACCTGCGATAGGATTCGTGCATTTGTGGTGTTGCAGAAAGCCTGTGGAGAGTCCATTATCCATCTCTGAGCCTCTTCCTCGCGTGTGAGGTCGGGGTAGTCAAGCTCGTCCACACCGTCACGTCTGGGCACAAGATAGGGATGAGGTTTATTTTCCCAACAATTTTCGAATTTCTCAAACACACCTCCGCAGCATTTCGAGAAGCGGGCATCACATAGCTTGCCGCCATAGGTAAGCACTTCTCCCCGCGTATCGGTTACCGCGCTTGCCGCCACAGAGGTTGAGACGCGTGATATGCCCTGATAACGCTGGCAGTGGTCATCGGCGCATACGTCGAAATCGCGGTGGTCCTTATGGTCCCAATATCGGGTTATGACACGGGCGGCTGCCGTGGTGACGGGTGATGATGAAGACCCGGCAGAGTCCGATGCAGAGCGCGACTGAGTACGGTTGCCCCGGTTTTCAATCTGAGCGAGCACCCAGCTGCGCGAAATCACAGCGTGGGCCCTGAGCAGTGGCAAAGATGAGGTGGAGCTCATTTCACTTGAAATCACACTTACAAGGTACTCCTCGATGCCTACCTCATTTATGACCGTTACTTTCCCGTCAATCGGTTTCAACAGCAACGCTCCACGGAACCGTTGGTTCTCCCTGCGTTCCCAATGGAAATTGACACCGATGGTCACCCCTTCAATCTCAAAACTGTCGCCGAGGTGGGATGTGGGTGTAAATTCAAGTGATGTATATGTGGAGCCTTTCCATTCCAGAGCCAGACCTGATTCTGAAATCGTTACCTCTTGTGCACCGGTCACCACATCCTCCACTTGGGTGGAATAGATGCCTGTGAGGGTGAATGAAACCTTCTCGGCCGACAGGATGCCTACTTTTACATGGGGTTCGCTCATCTGGTATACTTTTTTATATTTGAGGTGAGTTTGCTTTGGGTTACTGTTTTAGCTTTTCAATCACTGCTTCAAACTCCTCAGGCTCCAGGGTGACTTCGCGGTATATCTGTTTTACCGTTTCACCGTCGAGCCTTTCGAAATCTTCTTTGCGCGAGGTCACGAATGTGCCGAGCATCTCGATTGATGCAGGGCTTATGAGCATCTGACCTTCGCCTGTGCCATAGCAGAGAGGGCGATGCCGCTTGCGGGGTACAATCATGGTGCGGATGCGGCTATTGTCCTTGAACATGACAATATTCATCATCGGTTCAGGTTCGGCAGGAGGGAGTGCGGCATAAATTTTGTCGAAAATCTCTACCAACTCCTTGTCTGTGGCGGAATTGATGATAAGGTATGGAAACAGACTGCTGTCGGGATTGCTGCGATAGACTCTGCTCTTCCCGAATTTGACAACCTCAGTGAGCTTGTCGAGGGGGATGTGTATATTTAACGACAAAGAGCCTTGTATCCCTTGAAAATGAAAATGGTCGGGAGCCGAGGCACCGCATAGCGGACCGTTGTAGAACACGCAGTTGTCGGGCATGAGTCGAGAGATTCTTGCCATATCCTTTATACGTCCGAGGATACGTTGAGGCTCATGTTTATTTGAGGCAATGGTGAAATGATAATCGCCCACCGGGTATGGATTGACCAGGATTTCATAATTTTCCCATTCCATCACACCCTGTTCCTTCGGGCGGTTGTCGGCGCAGAGGAAGCAGGGGCGTTCAGCCAGTGAGGCGGCATCGACCTTTGCCGAGAGTGAGCCTTTGCGGTAGTCAAGCAAACGCACATACACCTCCCATACATCGGATGCGAGGTCGAGTATCTGACGCTCGTTGTCAATTGCATCGCTGAGATGGTTGCGGTTGTCGCTGAGCAATTTCCACTCCTCCGATTCAATGTCGTAGAATTCTTCGGGGGTGAGTGCGATTATGGAGTTTTGAGCTGCTTTTGTTGCCATATTTTTTTCAACGGTGTTTACGTGCGTTTATTTCGATGGTACGCAATGAGTCTTTGTAAAGATTGTTGCGGTTTATTTTCTCAATCGGTAGAGCGTGGTCAGTGTTGTCCTCCCAACGGCGGCACAAGTAGAGCGGTTCATATATACGCCCTATGCGGTAGCGCCGGCTTATGGCAAGCCCCATGGCATAATCCTCGCCATAGCTTACATTTGGGAATGAGATTTCCCTTGCCAATGGAGTGAAGAATGCGCGGGGAGCTCCAAGACCGTTTATGCGCAGGGCGTTGTTGGCGCCATTGGCATCGGTCCATTCGGCATGGGCAATCAAGCCGGGGGGAATGACGTTGCGGTTGAAATCGGTGAGGAGATATGAGCCTATCACCATGCCGCAATTCTCGTCCCGGAATTTGCCGACTATGCGTGTCAGCACATCCGTGGCGTTATAGACGTCATCGCTGTCGAGCTGCACGGCAAAGCGTCCGCAATGCTCTGAGTTGATAGCCAGATTCCAGCAGCCGCCTATGCCAAGATTGGCATGGGGAGTGGTGCGAGTATCGATTACTTTCAGACGAGGATTTGCAGCCGCTATGCGGGAAAGAATCTCAGATGTACCGTCAGTGCTCGCATTGTCGACCACTATCACGTTAAAGTCAAATGGCGGAGTCTGCGACAGGGCGCTTTCAACGGCGTCAGCTATGGTGCGCGCACGGTTTCTCACCGGTATAATTACCGAAGCCTCCACCGGGAAGTCTCCGGTGTTGAGGTCAATGGGTGTGCGGTTCTCAGGAGAGACGAGGCAACCGATAGCGGCAAGATGTGAGGTGGCTGCAGATTCCATTTCTATTTGCGACGTGCGGTTGCGGGGGTCCACGTAAGCGAAGTGTGTCGCCTCACTGCCGGTATCATCTTTACGGTTTGCCATATAGAGTGGTTCGGCGATATGCAGGATAGCACCTTTGCGTGACAGTCGCAGGCGTAGGTCATACCATCCGGCTGCGGCGTAGTCGTCGGTCATCTCAGCCACTGTCTCTCTGAGCAGATGTGTTGGGACCATGACAATCTTGCCGAAGTCGAAATCGTCACGGACAGAGCCTTCCTGATAGACAGTGAGAGGGTGTGTCAACGTGTTTCCGTCACTTCCGGCGGTCAGGAAGTCAGAGTAAACCATGGAGGCGCCCGATGCTTTCAGTATTTCCTCCATACGTTTCTTGCCAAGATAATTGAACTCGATGTTGTCGTCGGTGAGAGGTATGATGGTAAATTCACCGGTCGCCGCAGCGGCAATATCCTTCATTGCCGCTGCGGAGAGCCGTGAATGCTTGCAGTCTTTTTCCATGAGTGAGTGTGTGATGAGAGATGGTTGGTAATATGTTTTTTTATTTTTGCTTTAGATTTACCGGAGGTCAGGCTTTTTTGTCCTTGCCGTTCTCTTTTTCCTTCCCTCGGCGAGAGGTCTCAGCTTCGGCGATTTCACCAGGGTCGAGATTTCGGCTGCGGGGGGATGCCGAGCGGGTGAGAGGTCGAGCTTCCTGACCGATTATATTCTCGGGATAAACTTTGGCACGGTTGTTGGGATGAACACCTTCGGGAGTGGTGAAGAAGTTCATGATTTGAGCCATGAGGGTGTTTCGGGCATCCTCCGAGTCAATAGTCTCGAAGGGGAATCCGAGCACCACTGTGCGGTGTGTGCCGGGGTCGTAGGCGGTGCCTGCTACATAATCATTCTCGGAATACCGTAGGATTGCCGCGCCACATGAACCATCGATGGTGTTGAATGACTCAGGTGATTCCACGGCATAGCAATCGGCATTAAGCTCTTGATTGAAAGAGAAATTGAATCCTGATTTGAACTCGGTATACTTCGACTTGATTTCCTTGACTTTGCCCGTGATGGTAGCCTGGGCCTGATGCCAGTCTATGCCAAGCACCTGATTGGCAAACCGACGGTCGGCGATTGAGGTCTCGCCGTTGCTGTGCTGATTGTCAAACAGGTCGGAGCCTATGTAGCTACCCGACACGAATAGGGCACCACCGGTTTCGCAAAATTCAGTGAGCCTCTGTTTGAGCGCGGCTGTGAAGGGTTTGAATTTAGTCTCCTTCGCCGTTCCAACTATTATCTCTTTCTGTTTGCCCAATATAAGGTCAACGATGTGCGTCTCAGGCATACCGGAAACAAAGGCATCCACGCCAGAGGAGATGAAGGAATAACCGGCAGCCTTGAGCGACTTGCCATGGACATACACAAAGTCAAATGTATTTCCGGCAAACAGTTCGGTCTCATGGGTGGCATGACTTGCTCCATGACCGGGTGCGTCATTGTTAATCCATTTCACGTCCGGACGGAATTCCGTCTGATAACCGGTGAAGAGAATATCGCTGATGTAAGGTACACCATGGTCCGATTGATAGTCGAATCCAATCTGTCCGTTGGCATAGATTTCATCCGGACCTGAGATGCGGGTGAATCCATTCACTATGTTGACCTGCGGACGGTCAGTGCCGGTGTTGCACAGCGATAGAATTTCAGACGGGAAACTGATGCCGCCATCGTTACCAGCCACTACCTTGTAGCTGTAGATATGGTTGTCGGTGACGGTGACAGTGATGCGCGGGTCATCAACAACAGCATATTCGGTAAATGCACCATCATCGATACGCTCATATACAATGTAATATTTTGCGTTAGCCGATGGCTCGAGAGGGTCGGCTACGGGTGACCATGACAGGAGATAGTTTTCACCTTTTCCGGTGATTTGGAACTGCTCCACGGGTAAAGGTTGCACCACATACGGCACACCGTCGCGTTCATGCAGATATTTCAATATACCTTTATATATAGCTCGGCTTACATGGAAACGGAATGTCGGGTCGAGTCCGTAGCGCATGTCAGCGAAATTCTGGTGACTTAGCAATTCAAGTATCATCGCGGGCACCAAAGGTTCCTTTGCTTCATGATAGGGCTTGTTGCGCATTTTCCGTAGTCCCCATGTAGGTTCGTACAAAGTCTGTATGTCGCTGACAATCTGGTCGGTCACCATGTTGGCATACTTCACGGAGTTCTGGCGAGATTCACCGTTGCCAAGAGTGCCACCCTTTGTATAAACAATAGGTAGGGTGCCTACTGTTGAATTTGGACTGTCGGTAGTGCCGGCGTCGGTATGGAATGCGAGCGATAGGTCAATAGGTATTCCGAGTCCTTTCTGTCCGGGCACGGTGCTTGAGCCTCCTGCGAGATAGTTGACCCACATGCCTCGTCCTTTGAAATCATCCTCATAATCATTGGTGCCATCCGACACACTGTAGATGCTGCGCGGTATACCGGCCCACTGCATCCAGTAGCGTGCGCCCTCTGTAAAACGCGGGTAGCCACTCACCGAGGCATCTCCACCCGGTGCTGAGCGGCTCACATTGCCCATGCCACCGCCTATTTTCACCGCATCGGCAGTGATGAGTTTACCGGCCTGCGCTGAAAGATTGCTCAGCTCCACTACCGGAGTGTCACTTTTTCCGGCGGCAAAAGGAAATGTGCCGAGGTATATCCATGTGCCTCCGCCTATGCTCTGGTTTACCTCAAACTCCTGGCTGCCGCTGAGTGAATTGACTGTATAGCGGGCATCTTTAGCACTTTCCGGGGTGGAGACGTAGCTGATATACACAGCGTATGAGCCGGCTTTGGGGAAATCGGCATACCATTGGGCGGTAGACTTATGGTTGCGGTCGGTTACGGTCTTGATTTCACGCACTGTACCCATCCTGAAGGGGTTGTCCCAGTTAGTGAGCTCTTCTTTCGTATATGCGAATCCGGTTTTTCCTTGCGCTTGTGACCACTTCTGTGAGCCGTTTGTCTCGGAGTAGGATGCCTGAGCGAGTCCGCCATCGAAGTCTACTATTATTTCTGTAGTGTTAAGGTCACGTTCGCGCGGAACCAATACGTAGGCTCCTGCATTCTCAAGCATCGGGATGAGGTAGGGGAGTACGAAAGCCTGTGGAAAAAGGTCCTCCACGGTACCCATCAGACGGGCGCGTTGCCACATCCATCGTTCCTCCTTCTGGTCATAGTATCTGCCGTGGCTTTGCCATAGCGCTATGTTCTTGCCATCGAGACCTTGGGGAGCTTTGGGGGCGTCAACTCGTGTGACAAAGGGTTGGCGGGCCACACTGATGCGTGGCTTAGCTTTGGTTTTTGTCACCTTGGTAGTCTTGGCTTTCTTAGCCTTAGTCCTTCTTGTAGCAGCCGATGCGGGGTCAGTGCCGGCAACCGCTGCGCATATTATCATTAGGATTGCGATTATCTTTCTCATAAGTCTTGCCTCCTGCCTTTGATTTTATCCACAGAGTTATAACAATCGGGATGGAGCGAAATGCGTGTGCATTTCGGAAAAAGGCTTCTGATTTCAAGAAGTTTCGCTTATGGGAAGCGATAATTAAACCTTTTTAGTACACCGTGATTGCGCTGTAATCCACTGTCGGATGAGCTTTCTGTGAGGCAGAATTTGGTTTTCGGATGGTAAAGATACAAAAAATAGTGCAAGGGAAAGAAAAAAATTTGCCCATGGATTAATTCAAAATACTCCTTAGGCTGATTAGACTATTTTTTTGCGCAATCATGCGGTGATATCGGGAGAGTCGTATAGGTGCTGTTTTATGTGGTGAGAGTCTGCCCAATGACGCGTGTTAATTTAAGAGGTCGTTTTTACACAACCTTTAAGATTATCTCTTGCCGCGCTTGTTCTGTCTATACTTGTTCTGTTTATAATAGTGATTGCCGATTAATGCACCGATTAGACCTCCCACTACAGGGAGAAAATAAAACCAAGAAAGATTCATATTGGAGATAATATATTTGATGAAAAACTCTTACAAAAATATCAAATTCTTACCAAATTATCAAATTTAGCTGAGATTTAATAATCAGACAGATAAAAGAAGTATATATGGAGATATTATTCCACAAGCTCGGCAAATAGACGGGAGAAAGTGTCGTCAAGGTCGGTGGTGGTGCCGGGATGAGGGCGGGAGGTCGCTATCGAGGCGCTCCTCACGGCAGTGAGCCAGCGGAAGCGCTCGTGAGTCTCAAGTCCGGCTATCGGGCTGCATCCTCGGCCTTCAGCTATGTCCAGGAACGATTGCAATTGTTGCCTGAGCGCCGGGATATCGGTCTCGGCGCCGAAGAGAGCCGTGATTCTATCCTTATCGCAGCAAATCTGTGCGCGTAGCCATCGGCGTCGCTTGCACATCATCACAAGCCCTACATTGATAAATTCTTCTCGTTCCACACGTGGTACGAAACGGACTACTGCATATTCATATAAGTGTTTGTCGGACTGTGATTGCATGGTCGGTGAATATGTTGGAATTTTCAAGACGTGTAATTAAAAATCGGCGATATACGTCGCGTTGCTCTTCAGGCGATTCAAGCCACTCGTCAGGGATTGAGTCGATGATTGCGGTGATTGTCTCCGGGGTGATTCGGGAGCGCATTATTTCGTCGGCTTCACGGAGCATTGATGCATCGCGAAGCAGTGCATGGTCTTTTATATAGGGGAATGGGGTGAGGGCTGTCTTTTCCCATCCATCCCACGAGTGATGGAAATAGAGAGACGCCCCATGGTCAATCAACCATAGTTCCCGTTGCCATAGGAGCATATTGGTGTTGCGGATGGTGCGGTCAACATTAGTGAGAAATGCGTCGAGCCATACTATCATCGAGGCTTCGAGCGGTGCGGCATGGTTGACTGATACATCCCATGTCATAGCTCCCGAGAGATAATGCAGCCCGAGGTTCAGTCCGCGGCTTGCTTTCAGAAGGTCCTGGATTTCCTCATCCCCTTCTGTGCGTCCGAACTCCTCACCAAGCTCAAGTTTCACGAGCTCAGGAACCTTCAGCCCTGCGGCGCGGGCCATCTCACCGCCCACCAGCTCGGCTATCAGAGCTTTGGTGCCATGACCGGCTCCTCGGAATTTTACCACATACTTGAAACCGTCGTCAGCTTCAGCCAACGCCGGGAGTGACCCTCCTTCGCGCAAAGGGGTGATGTAGCGTGTCACCTCTGCCAGCCTCAAATCAGGATTGTAATTAGATTCTTTCATAATCAATTGATTTCAATAGCTAAACGCTCCTCACGCTGTAAAGTTAGCAAATAAATCCCAAATATGTGACTGATAAGTTATAATAAGCTATTTAAATATTTCATAACCGTATTCAATGCAGTCAATCACTATTCTGCCTGATGGGAATGTGTTGGCTCTGAAATATTTACGTTTTACTCAATATCTCTTTTACCATCCTTGTATGCTTTAGCTGTCTCCTGAATATCAATAAGAACTATTACTTCACCACGATTTCTAGCCTCAGTTACAGCTTTGTTTGCTTCTTCAATTTCGTTTGAAATCTCATGGTATAAGTGAGCCGGAACACCTATCAAAGATGCTTCATCTTCTGAAATTTGTAAATAGTAGACACTGTCTTTCAGCTCAATGTATTCTGAAAGTTTAGCACTTGCGGCTCTTTTAGCTTTTATTTCCTCTGAAAGGTTTTTCAATTCAGAAACTGGTACTGCAATTTCTTTTGCTTCCAGCAACTCTGATTCCGTGAATTTCTCCTTTGAAGATATGTTCTCCACCACATCTTTGTTAGAGCATGCTGATAAGGCATATAGTCCAACTATCATAAAACCGAATCTAAATAGACTTTGTGTTTTCATGTTGTTTTATTTATAGTGCTAATAGAGTGAAGTTTCACGAATATTAATGAACTTCATTTTAAATTTTCACTGGAAGCATCTAAATTTTGGCTAACATCCAAATTATCAGCATCTGTGAGATTGTCGTCTCACAATCCTATATCCGAAACGACCTCCTTTATGACATTGAGGTTGACACTATCAGCATCAGATTTGTCGTAGATGTCCAAGAGATAGACTCTTCCGTCAAATTCATCCGGTAGGATTGTGTATGTAATCACTCTCGCTCCACCTGACTTTCCCCGACCTTTTGATGTGATAGCCATCCGAATCTTGCGAATTCCAGGGCTGAGCTCTACTCCTTGGTACGGGTCTTTCTTCAACGACTTCACAAATTCCTTCATGTCCGCCGGCAGAGAACGATGGCGTTTCGCAAGAGCCTTGAAAGCCCTTTGAAAATCCAAAGTCGGATAAACCTCAAAGTTCATTGAGGAACTCCTCCATAGTTTTGCGTGGCATCTCGCCGGATTCCATCTGTTTAACCTGTTTCAGTCCACGACATATACGCTCCGTCAGAGTGTCTGCCTCTGTGATGGGGACTATCTTGAAATTTCCATATCTCGAGGTCAGCATCACCGACTGACCATCTCTTGCAGCAGTCAAGAAACGTCCTTGATTGCTTCTGAATTCTCTTGCTGTTACGACCTGCATAATTATAAGTTTTTAGGTTCTTCGATGCAAATATAACAAATGGCATCCACTTTGGCAACCAAATTGATATATTTTAACGCGCCCTAAAATTTGTCCATCTGAAGTCGGGTAGCTCTATAATTTTGTGTTTTGACTATCGGAAAAATGTGTGGAAAGTTTACGGTGAGGGTAAGAGTTTAACATTTGTTTTTAAACACGGTCCTCTAACTTTTCAGGGGCGATGGGTGTTTCTATTGTAGATACTACTAAACAACTATAAAGCAACACGTAAAGGTCGCAAGAAGCGGCGGTATGTGGAGCTGCACGTAAAACTATTTTATTGATTAACGCACAAAAACTTTTTAATATGAGACGCTCCATTTTTATGGTTCTGGTGTTCGCATTAAGCGCCTTTGGGATGCAGGCGGTGGCACAGAACAGTTTCGAGAGGGTGATAAAGAGTTACAATTCCCAGCTATCGGCCCATCAATATTTACCTGCTGCAAAGTCAGCGGTTGCAGCATCGGCTCTGTGTGCTGATGCGAAGAACTATGACGGAGCATTCAAGATGTTGACCAATACCGCCAAATATCTTGGTCAGCGTCATGTGACACCCGACTCCCTGCCGGCTGTCTTTTTCACGCTTGAAAAAGGGAAATTTGATTTGTACATGCGCCTGAAAAACAATTCGGGTGCCACGAAAGCGATTCAGACCATGGCTAACTATGCCAAGAAAGCCAATACAAAGGATATAACCCGCGAGATGCTTCTGAGCGAGGCAAATTATTATTACTCCGGAGGTCAGACTGCCAAGGGTGACAATTGCATAGGACGTCTTGTGAAGGAAACAGCATCAGGCGGTGACAGCGAGGCGGTGAAAAAGGAATTCATAGGGTTGATAAAGAAAGGTGTTGCCGCTGACGACGTCACATTGGTTGACCATGTGTATAAAAGCTACATGGCATGGACCGATTCATTGGCTGAGATGAACGCCGAATCGGACCTTGCAAAAGCCAAGAAAGAACTGACCACCGCCCAGACCACCATCGGTGACAAGGACCATACCATAAAGGTTAAGAATGGTGTGATAGGTACTCTCATTACACTCCTGGTGATAGCTGTGGCTGCGTTGGTGGCAGGGGGTGTGATGTATGCTCGTGCTCTTGCACGCAACCGCAAGCTCAAACTTCAGGCAGAAGCCGCTGACGAGCAGAGCGACGCCAAGAGCCAGATGATTCATAATATGTCGGCGGTCATAGAGCCTGCCCTGAGTAAGATTGACAGCGATACACCTGAGATGGACAATCTCCGCACATATATCAAGCGTCTGGGGGAGTACTCTGACGCTGATTCCGCCAAAATGGCTGTGGATGAGTCGGCAATGGAGAATGTTGACCTCGAAAAATTCTGTGAGGATGCGGTTGAGAAAATCCGTCCGCAACTGAAACCGGGCGTAACAGTCAATCTTTCAGGATGCAAGGGGATGGCTCATATAGCACCGGTCGAGGTTGAGACCATACTTCTGGACCTCCTGCGCAATGCGGCATCCAACACTCCTGCAAATGGTAAAATCACCATCACTTATAAGAAGCGAGGCGCCAAGAGTCATCAGTTTGTGGTGACCGATAACGGTCCCGCTGTCACATCCGACAAGCGTGAGACTCTGTTCAACCCGTTTGACCTCTCCCGTCAGCTTTCAGAAGGTGATATACTTCTTCTCCCGGTGTGCGCTGTCAGAGCCAAGAATATTAACGGTACATTGGCACTTGACCCGGAGGTAACTCATGGAGCATCCTACGTGCTGACACTTCACAGTTAACCGGCACAGCGTCCACACAACGCGCGGACATTATTGAAATATTGTAGTTGACAATTGGCAGCGAGGATAGAAGTCTATACTTTCCCCGTTGCCAATTGTCAATTTTCTCCTATCAATTGTCCCTGTCAACATCACAGAAACAACGTTGTTAACAATTTCAGCGAGTTTTCAACATTTTAACACGTTTTGATAGTTGATAACGTGAGGGTTTGATGTTTTTTTGGTTACTTTGCACAAGTGAAAAAACCAATATATGGGTAAAATTATAGCAATCGCTAATCAGAAGGGTGGAGTAGGAAAAACCACCACCACCATCAATCTCGCCGCTTCACTTGCAGCGGAAGGAAAAAGGACTCTGATAATTGATGCAGACCCGCAGGCAAACGCTACCTCCGGCTACGGAATCGACCCGAAATCGATGCGTTCCTCCATCTACGAATGCCTGGTGGACGAGTATCCTATGGATGGGTCCCAGGTGCCTACATGCTGCGAGAAGCTCGACTTGGTAGGGTCGCGTATCGACCTTGCCGGTGCCGAGATTGAATTAATCAACAAGCCATCGCGTGAGAATGTGTTGAAAAACTCGATATCCGCCGTGGCCGACAAGTATGACTACATACTGATTGACTGTTCGCCATCATTGGGATTGATAACCGTGAACGCTCTGACGGCTGCCAATTCCGTGATAATCCCTGTGCAGGCTGAATATTTCGCCCTCGAGGGTATTACCAAACTCCTCAACACTATCCGTATCATAAAGTCAAAGCTGAATCCGAAACTTGAGATAGAGGGATTCCTGCTGACCATGTATGATGCCCGTCTGCGCCTCGCCAATCAGATTTACGAGGAACTGAAGGGACATTTCGGTCCGATGGTGTTTGACTCTGTGATTCCACGCAACATCCGCCTCAGCGAGGCTCCGAGCCACGGTCTGCCGGCATTGCTCTACGACCCGCTGTCGAGAGGTGCGACTTCCCATGTGGCACTCGCAAAGGAGCTCATCACAAAGAATGCCATGCGGGGCTGAATCCATCGTCACCGGAACCACCAACCCATAAGGGTTGTGGATAATCAACTTCAAAAATAACACGCAAATTAAAGTTTCATAGCATTATAGCCCTACACTCATGCCTCCAATAAAACGTCCTGCCCTCGGAAGGGGCTTAGACTCACTGATAGCTATGGACGATGCGCCCGCACAGGGCACATCAGCCATCAATGATATAGATATTGACCGTATCACACCCAATCCGGAGCAGCCGCGAAGCATATTTGACGAGGAAGCTCTGGAGGAGCTCTCGCATTCCATCCGAGAGCTCGGGATTATCCAGCCGCTCTCACTCAGGAAGATTGGCAATGATTCTTACCAGATTATAGCCGGTGAGCGCCGTTACCGGGCTGCGATTATGGCAGGGCTTACACGGGTGCCTGCATATATCCGCACCGCTAACGACACTGAGCTGACCGAGATGGCGCTCATCGAGAATATACAGCGCGAGGACCTCAATGCCATAGAGATAGCCTTGACTTTCAAGAAACTCATCGACCAGTATGACCTCACGCAGGAACGTCTGAGCGAGCGTATTGGCAAGAAGAGGGCTACGGTGGCAAACTACCTGCGTCTGCTCCGCCTGCCTGCCGAGGTGCAGCTGGGGTTGGGAGACAAACGTATAGATATGGGACATGCGCGTGCCCTGCTTGGGGTGGACGACCCTAAATTCCAGCTCAAACTCTACGAGGAGATAGTGAAGCAGGGACTCTCCGTGCGCCGTGTGGAGGAACTTGCCAAAAAGTATCAGCAGGCCGCCCTCGAAGGGGTGAAACCTGATGAAAAGGAGGAGAAAAGATTTTCTAACAATGATTATGATATTTTAAAGAATCATCTCTCGCAGCGCTTCTCGACCCCCGTAAAGCTGATCCTGCGACGCTTCAGGCAAGGGAACAATCTCATTTTCTTTCAAAGATGATGCGGAACTTGAAAGATTAATTGCTATCTTTGACACTGCAAAACAGTGACAACTCCAATGTTCAACAAACGATTTTGATGAGCAGAAAGGTTTTCGTTCTGATTATCAGTATCATATCATAAAATGTATTTCACTTCGGAAAAAGTGTTCTCACATAAATCCCGTTTGCTAATGGCGCTGGTCGGCGTGTTGATATACACGTTGGTCAGCCCTGTTAACATTTTTTCGGAAACACCGAATAAGCCGGTGCGTCCTACCCGCCGACCCACTTCGCCAGTGGTGGAGATTCCCGATTCCATAGCTTTAGGAGCTCCGGTGAAAACTCCGGCCATGGTTGTGGTCGACAGCCTTTCGGCCGTTGGCGATTCAGTGACAATAGTCCCTGTTGACTCACTTGCCATAATCAACGCTCCGGGAATGCCGATGGCTCCCGACTCGACAAACCTTAAGAAATCCGAGCCGGAAGAACTGAAATTCACATTTACTCCTGACCCCACCAGAGCTGTCTGGATGTCAGCGCTCTTCCCCGGGTTGGGACAATTGTATAACCGCCGCTATTGGAAACTCCCGATAGTGGTGGGTGCCTTTATGGGTCTCGGCTATGCCACATCATGGAACAACACCATGCTCAAGGACTACACCACAGCCTATGCGGACATCATGGACAACGACCCCACCACCAAGAGCTACATGGACTTCTTCCCGCCCACGGTCAAGGAGGAAGACCTCGACAAGACCTGGCTCACCAATCTGTTGCGCACACGTAAGAATTACTACCGGCGCAACAGAGACTTATGTATCATCTGTATGGTGGGTGTGTATCTGCTCTCCATGGTGGATGCTTACGTTGATGCGTCGCTATCTCATTTCGACATTTCTCCCGATTTGTCGGTTGATGTGGCGGCTACTCTTCTCAACAATGACATGCGGTCCAATTCACCTGCAATAGGACTCTATTGGGCTGTGAATTTCTGATAGAACTTATCCAATCTTAAATCTCAAATATAAGAGAGGTAGACTCTCCAAATATTTCATTTCATAGAGCGATGAAAAAAGTAATTTTAACTACAATCCTGGGCTTCGGCATGGCAATCTCGGCATCCGCGGCCTCATCCATATTAGAAATCAAACATTCAATCACTGATGACAATATCATAGCTCCCGAAAGTTTTGAGACACAGACACGTCTGCTTGAGGAGAATTTTTATCTGAAGAACTATGTGGTGCCGGGAATGGATATGGGGACCAACCTCACGGCTTCACCCTCGGAGTATGAGGTAAGACTTACGAAGCTGCCTACAGAAATAGAACTGCCCTACAACTCGATAGTGGGGAAGTTCATAGATATGTATCTGACAAAGCGCCGCTCATTGGTGGCAGATATGCTTGCACTGCATAATTATTATGGACGAATGTTTGTGGAGGAACTGCTTAAGGAGGGTATGCCTACCGAGTTGCAGTATCTTCCGGTGATTGAGTCGGCCATCAATCCCAATGCCGTCTCACGTGCCGGTGCGGTGGGTCTATGGCAGTTTATGCCCGCTACAGCCCAAGGCTTGGGTATGGAGGTGAATTCCCTTGTGGATGAGCGTCGCGACCCGCGTCTGTCCTCACGAAATGCCGCACGTTATCTCAAACAGCTCTATGGCATATACAATGACTGGTCACTTGCGATAGCTGCCTATAACTGCGGTCCCGGCAATGTGAACAAGGCTTTGCGTCGTGCCGGAGGAGAGGGAAAGAAGGACTTCTGGGAGATTTACAACTATCTACCCAAGGAAACCCGTGGTTATGTACCGGCTTTTATCGCGGCTAACTATGTGATGAATTATTACGGACAGCATGGTATTACCCCCACAGTGGTGAAACGTCAGCTTACCACCGATACAATAGTGGTGGACAAGTATATCCACTTCAATCAGATAGCTGCTGTGCTCAATATCCCTGTGGAGGAAATCCGAATGCTTAACCCGCAGTTCCGCAAGGATATCATTCCCGGCGATTACCGTCCCTACACTCTCACACTTCCCACTCAGCAGTGTCTCAGCTATGTGATGAGCGAGAAAAGAATAGTAGACTACGACTCGGACCTTTATGCCCGCCGCACCAATGTGGAGCCGGGTGAGAATGTGACTCCGGTTATTCAGAATGACAATGGGGCTGCAAACCTTGCCAACGCCAGCCAGCAGACGTTGAACGCCGAAAGCAACAATGAGATAGCCCAGGCTCAGATGACCGAGAGGATGGTGAGAAAGACGCATGTGGTGAGCCGTGGAGAGAATATCCGTGATATTGCCCGCCAGTATGGAGTCTCCGCCACAGATATCAAGCGATGGAACAAATTGCGTCGCGGAAAGGTGAAGGAGGGTGACAATCTTATAATAGAGGTGTTTGAGCGCGTGGCTCCTGACAATGTCAAGGTGGTTGCCGCTCCGGAGATAGCCCAGGTAAGCGCACAGGAATTGCGTGACGCTTCACAGCAGGCTCAGGAAACAACTGCCAAGGCGCAGACCGAAACAGCTTCTAACGCTACCCTGCAGAAAGATGCCGCTGAGAAAACCAGCACCGCCGCTACCACTGCGCCAGCCAAGACTTCACAAGCTGCAGCTCAGAAGAAGGCAACTCAGAAAGCCACGACTCAAAAGGCTGCTCCAACGACCTATAAGGTCAGAAAGGGTGATACTTTGGAGAAAATAGCCCGCCGCCATGGTACCACAGTCGCTGCCATACAGTCGGCTAACGGCATGGGCGGTTCGACACGTATCAACATAGGCGACAAGCTCAAGATTCCTGCAAAGAAAACCACCACCCGTCGCAGACGATAAACTTATAAGTTCATGTAATAAACCGTGCGCCCGGCAGCATCAATGCTGCCGGGCGCACGGTTTATATGGTTATTGCATCAACTACCGCGAGGTCAGACCTTGGGGAGCGACATGCCTTTGAGTATAGCTTCCTTGTTGATGGGAAGGAGATGATGGTGACGTTCGGGAAGTGTCTTTTTCAGACCCTTCATCACTGCCTCGACCGGTACGAGGGGACGTACCTTCAGGAGGGCGCCGAGAAGTACCATGTTGTACGACTTACTTGATGAGAGTTCAAACACAGTCTCCATCGCATCCACAGGGTAAATCTTTATGTCGGTGCGCGTGGGGGCATGGTGTATGCCGTAGGGGTCATAAATCAGTGTGCCTCCCGGCTTCACCTTGCTCTCAAATTTGTCAAGACTCTGCTGGTTGAGAATCACGGCAGTGTCATAGGAATTGAGCACGGGGCTGCTGATGGGCTCATCGGAGAGTATTACGGTGACGTTGGCTGTGCCGCCTCGCTGTTCAGGACCGTATGAGGGCATCCATGTGACTTCCTTATCGTCCATCAGGCCTGAATAGGCGAGAATCTTGCCCATCGAGAGCACACCCTGACCACCGAAGCCTGCTATGATTATTTCTTCCTTCATTTCTCTTGATGTTATTTTACGGTGTCCTTGAGGTCGCCGAGGGGATACTTCTCAAACATGTGTTCAGCCATCCAGTCGTTGGCTTTTTCAGGTGACATCTTCCAGCCGGAGCTGCAGGTTGACACCACTTCTACTATAGATGTGCCAAGACCGTTCATGGAGTTCTCGAACGCTTTGCGTATGGCTTTCTTTGCTTTGCGCACGGCGGCTGCTGTGTGGACGCTCTGACGTGTCACGTAGCATGTGCCGTCGAGTTGTGCAAGCAGTTCGGTGATTCGCAGAGGATAGCCGTTGAGCTCCACCCGGCGTCCGTAGGGGGTGGTCGAGGTCACCATTCCTTCGAGGGTGGTGGGGGCCATCTGTCCGCCGGTCATGCCGTAGATGCCGTTGTTGATGAAGATGATTGCTATGTTCTCTCCACGGTTGGCGGCATGGATTGTCTCGGCTGTGCCTATGGCGGCAAGGTCACCGTCGCCCTGATAGGTGAACACGAGGCGCGACGGGTTGAGACGCTTTACAGCTGTGGCTATCGCCGGGGCACGACCGTGGGCAGCCTCTATCCAGTCAACATCCACATAGTTGTATGCCATCACTGCGCATCCTACCGGAGCGATACCTATGGCTATATCTTCGGCACCCATCTCCTCGATAATCTCGGCGATGAGTTTATGCACCACGCCGTGGGAGCACCCCGGGCAATAGTGCATGGTGTTGTCGTTGAGCAAGCGGGGCTTGCACTCCACGACGGTGCCTCTCTGTATGATTTCTTCTTTATTCATTTATCAAATTTTTGAGTGCGACGAGAACTTCGTCGGGGTCCATGACAATACCGCCCATTCGACCGAAGTGGCGCACCGGTATATTGTTGTCGAGGCTCAGGCGTACATCCTCAATCATCTGTCCGGCATTGAGTTCCACCACAAGTATCTTCTTCACCTGCTTGCCGAGGCGGTTGATTTCCTTATAGGGGAAAGGCCAGAGAGTGATGGGTCGGAGCATACCTACCTTGATGCCTTCCTGACGGGCTTCCTCGATGGCTTTCTGGCATATACGCGCCACAGAGCCAAACGCAACGATGAGGTATTCGCAATCCTCGGTGGCATATTCGTCATAGCGCACTTCATTTTCCGAAATGAGCGCATAGGTCTGCTGGAGGCGTATATTGTTGCGTTCCATCGCCACAGGGTCAAGCTCAAGGGTTGTCATGATGTTGGGCTTGCGGGTGGCAGGTTTGCCTGTCACAGCCCACGGGCACTGCAGGGCTATCTCCTCGTCGGTGCGGCGGGGACGCGAGGGGGGCAGGATGACCTTCTCCATCATCTGGCCCACGATGCCGTCGGCAAGCATCATCACCGGGTTGCGGTATTTGAAGGCGAGGTCAAAGCCGAGACCCACGAAATCGGCCATCTCCTGCACCGAGGCCGGGGCCAGCACTATGAGATGATAGTCGCCGTGGCCTCCACCTTTGGTGGCTTGGAAATAGTCGGCTTGTGATGGCTGAATGGTTCCGAGACCGGGACCACCTCGCATACAGTTGATTATCAATGCAGGAAGCTCACCGGCCGCGATGTAAGAGATGCCTTCCTGCTTAAGGCTCACGCCGGGGCTTGATGAAGATGTCATGCAGGCTTTGCCGGTGGCGGCGCCGCCGTATACCATGTTGATGGCGGCAACCTCGCTCTCGGCCTGAAGCACCACCATGCCGGTGGTTTCCCACGGCATCAGTTCCTCGAGAGTCTCGAGAATCTCGCTCTGAGGTGTGATGGGATAGCCGAAATAGCCGTCCACGCCATAGCGGATGGCTGCATGGGCTATCGCCTCATTGCCTTTCATTAATCTAACTTCTTCTTCCATAAATTATATGTCTGAGGGGAGAATCTGAATTGTTGAATTTATTTTTCTACCAGTCGGTAGACAGTTATGCATCCGTCCGGGCATACGGTGGCGCAAGCGGCACATCCGATGCATTTTTCCGGATTGTTGTCCGTGACGAAATGATAGCCACGGTCATTTACTTCTTTAGGTTGTAGAGCAAGGACGTCACACGGACAGGCGACAACACATAGGTCGCAACCTTTACACCTTTCGCGGTTGATTTCTACTGCTCCAATAATCTTTGCCATATTTTTAGCGATTCACAGTGAGCTTGGACGGAGAGTACTATTGAGTGCGGGGCCCACAGATTTAGTATATTACTTATTTCAACACAAATTTATTAAAATTTCTTATGACTCCATAGGAATTAATGAAACTTTAACCATTGGCACACTTCAACAATTCGTGCGCAATTTGGAGAAATTTGCTAATATATAAACCATTAAGACGAATTAAAGTTTAATTAGCCTTATCAAATGTGAATATGTCTTTATCGAGGTTGGAATTTGCTACATGTAATCTGACTCCATTAACGTTGTCACGCTCCCAGATTTTACTTATGTCGAACGAGGCATAGTACCTGCGGTCATGGTAGTCGGTTACGTTTGCCATGATGTGTACAAGGTACAGGTCGGGATAATCATTTTCGAGGGTGGTCTCGTCGGCTACGATGCAGAATATACGTGGTTCCTTGTCGTAGGTGAGCGATACGTTAAAGTTGAGGTATGAGCCTGTGCGCCACACGCTGTACAGGTACACACGGTCACGCGCCCAGTCGGTATACTCATCCATGCTCTTGATGAGGGTGGGTGACTGGTTGACTGTCGAGGCGCTCTGGAGAGTGATGGTGCCGGAGGTATAAGGCTTCTTGCTTTCCGGTACATAGCGTATCAACATCCGTTTCCCTGCCAGGTTCTCGCTGCCGGTGTCGAGCGCTGTCCGCGCTACGAGAGTAGCCTCGGGGGAGTCGTTGACCTGACGCACGGTAAATTGAGCTCTGCCATCTATATTTCCGTTGAATGTGGCTATGTCCCAGTAGGTCATATCCACCGGTCCGTCATATCCGTCGTCGGACATGCAGGATGAAAGTAAAAATATGGTTAACAGAGTGAGAATTGTGCGTGGCATGGTGTCAGATGATAATTTTACCGTCGGTCATGTGAATTATGCGGTCAGAGTTGACGGCGAGTGATTCGTCGTGGGTCACAATTATAAAAGTCTTGCCGGTGGTGGCGCGGAGCTCGAAGAAAAGGCGGTAAAGCTCTTCACGGTTGCGTGAATCGAGGCTACCTGAGGGCTCGTCGGCAAGTATTACCTTCGGATTGTTTATTAGCGCGCGGGCTGCTGCCGCTCTCTGGCGTTCGCCACCCGACAGCTGTGTGGGGCGATGTTCGAGGCGGCTCCCGAGTCCGAAGTCAGTGAGGATTTCAGCAGCGCGTTTCATGGCGGCGCGTCTGTTCTCTCCACCAATCATTGCCGGAAGCGCTACATTTTCAGTCACGGTAAATTCCGGAAGCAACTGGTGAAACTGGAACACAAAGCCGATGTTGGAGTTGCGGAAACTTGCGAGGGTGGCGCTTTTCATCTTTACGATGTCAACACCGTCGTAGAGCACGCTACCCGAATCGGGTGCTTCGAGTGACCCTATGATTTGGAGCAAAGTAGTCTTACCGGCTCCGCTCGGACCAACGATTGAGAGAAACTCACCGTCGTTGATGGTGAGGCTCACATCGTCAAGCACACGGAGCCGGTCAAAACTCTTTGATATGTTCTTTACTTCAATCATCGCTGCGGCGTCAATCAGATGGAGAGGCGACGCAGGGTGTTGAGAAGCTCGCGGTTGATAGGCTTGTCGTTTTTGATAGCCTTTGAGAATGGCACGTAGCAGATTTCGTCGTTGCGGATGCCAATCATCACGTTGCGCTGGTCCTCGATTAGAGCGTCGATGGCAGCCGCGCCCATGCGCGAGGCCAGGATGCGGTCGTGGGCCGTGGGTGAGCCGCCGCGCTGCAGGTGTCCGAGAATGGACACGCGCACGTCATAGCCGGGATACTCGTTCTTCACACGCTCGGCCAGACCCATGGCGCCGCCGGTGACGGGGCTTTCGGCCACGAGCACTATCGAGGAGTTCTTGCTCTTGCGGAAACCGTTCTGGATGAGTTCGGCCAACTGGTCGACCTCGGTGGATATCTCCGGGATGATGGCAGCCTCGGCTCCCGATGCTATAGCGCCGTTGAGGGCGAGGAATCCGGCGTCGCGTCCCATCACTTCGATGAAGAACAGGCGCTCATGGCTTGTGGCTGTGTCGCGGATTTTGTCGACACACTCCATGATGGTGTTGAGGGCTGTGTCATATCCGATGGTGGTGTCGGTGCCGTAGAGGTCATTGTCGATGG